>JACCDN011209365.1_pt1 | contig 174137 bp, 150 predicted proteins | sample 7441691 | NCBI WGS metagenome assembly JACCDN01 (sample SAMN15323439, study PRJNA562643) | freshwater metagenome | isolation source: river surface water | place: USA:Blue River Watershed | collected 2017-08-16 | reverse complement strand
GCTCAACGGATAAAAGCTACTCCGGGGATAACAGGCTGATCAGGTCCAAGAGTCCACATCGACGACCTGGTTTGGCACCTCGATGTCGGCTCATCGCATCCTGGGGCTGGAGAAGGTCCCAAGGGTTTGGCTGTTCGCCAATTAAAGCGGTACGTGAGCTGGGTTCAGAACGTCGTGAGACAGTTCGGTCTCCTATCCGCTGTGGGCGTTGAAACGTGAGAGGGCTCATCCTTAGTACGAGAGGACCGGGATGAACGAATCTCTGGTGTACCAGTTGTTCTACCAAGGGCACTGCTGGGTAGCTACATTCGGAACGGATAAGCGCTGAAGGCATCTAAGCACGAAGCCGTCCTCAAGATTACGTTTCGTTAAGACACCGGAAAGACGATCCGGTTGATAGGCACTAGGTATAAATGTAGCAATACATGAGCCGAGGTGTACTAAATAGTCGAGTACGAATCTACTAAAGCATTCAGTGTACTTCGCGTTGTTTATACGACGCGTGCGTATCATCTCTTCAATCATAAAGCATCCACTTTCTAGGTGCCTGTTGCGGGAAGGTAATACCTGTTCCCATTCCGAACACAGCAGTCAAGCTTCTCAGCCCCGATGGTAGCGCTTTTGCGCAAGAGTAGGACGGCGCCTGGACAGTGGATGTTTTTTGTTTCAAAGCTTTTACAAAAGCCGCTAATTTTAGCGGCTTTTGTGTTCTTGACAGAAGTATGATAGTATCATACCATCTATTCATCATACCAAGTATGAAAACGGAGAAAGAGAATAAGGATCGTTTGACTATTACGCTTTCGCCTTCGATTCTCAAGAAGGTTGATTCCCTAATTGATGGGAAGGCGGTGCGCAATCGATCTCATGCGATTGAAACCATTCTCAGTCAGCATATTCTCTCCCGTGTGACCAAGGTCATTATTCTTGCAGGTGGCAAGGGTGCCAATATGCGCCCGCTCACATACGAGATTCCGAAGGCTATGCTTCCGGTACATGACCGTCCGCTCGTTGAACATTCCATTACTTCTCTTGTGGCTGCAGGATTGCGCGATATCACGATTGTGGTCGGGCATTTGGGCAACAAGGTAGAGCAGGCGTTTGGTGACGGCTCACGATTTGGCGCACGTATTACGTATGTGCGGGACCTCGAGGAGTCTGGTACGGCGCAAGCTCTCTCTGCTGCGCGCAAGGTTGTAGGGGACAATCCATTCCTATTGCTTTATGGAGATGTGCTTGCATCGATCGACTGGTTGTCGCTTATCGACTTCCATGATCAGCAGGAATCACTGCTTACTATGGCAGTGACAACTGTAACAGACACGACGCCATGGGGAGTCGTTACAATGCAGGGTGCACATATCACCGGACTTGAGCAGCGACATGACGCTCCAGCTGGGAATAGTCATCTCATCAATTCCGGAGTGTATGTGGTTGATCCAAGTGTACTCACACGCATCACACCAAGCATGAAGAGCTTTGAAGATGAAGTGGTTGCGCCAATGACTGCACGTCATGAGGTTGCTGGGTATCACTTCTCTGGTCAATGGTTCGATGTAGGTTCTTCTGCAGAATACGCTCGCGCGCTCAAGGAATGGTCTCCGAGCTGAGACTCTTCTCCCAACCTTCAACCAGATATCTGTGCTTGTTCTGGTCGTAGATTGGGGGAAGGGCCTTAGCCCAACTGGTGGTGCTGTAACGTGATGTGTGCACCGCATCTCACGTTGCCGCTTCACCCGAAGTGGCCGAACATCGACAACCAAGGTAGGAGAGAACTCGTGCAATCGACTCATGGGGCGCGGTTCAAACCACGCCGAGCAGTGATTACCGACCTCGATGATTCACTGATCACGAGCCACGCGAGTGGTCGGGATCGGTTTGGGTGGGAGCCCATCGTTGAGGCGTTCGCCGCGTTTGCGGCGAACAACATCAAGCTCCACATCGTCACGCTCAACGGAGCGCCGTTTGTGGCTGGCATCTGCAATGGCATCAGCCACAAGGCTGCCGAGCACATGCTTGGTGATGTGCACGTCGGTGAAGGGAACGTGTCGCTCGTCGTGCGGGACAATGGTTCCTGTCGTGAGTGGTGCGAGGTTCCAATTCTGGACCCGCCCCCCATCGAGTGCGAGCTGGATCGGGTGCGCGTGCGTCACATCGTGGCGCGAGTTGCACCAGATCTGCGTGTCCGCAGCGTCGGCATGTCGCTGATGGTTTCCTATTCGGTCGAACCGCACCAGCGGAGTGGCTGGATCGAGGAAATCCAAGAGGCAATCGACGGGGCATCAGAGCTGCAAACGCAGTGGGTGGTGGGTAACGGTGGCCACCCGCACATCATCGACATCGTTCCAGCTCATGCTGCGGACAAGGGCAAAGGAATTGTTGCACTTCTCGCGCACGCTGAACGTGTCGGTCAGCCGATCGATCTGTCGGGGAGCGCATGGTTCGGCGATTCCGATGCAGATATCAAGGCGCTCGAGGAGCTCACGTCTGTGCGACGTCGCTCCGAAGGGAAGGCCATCGGCTTTGTCGCAACGCACTCCGGTGCGTCCGCGGCATACATCGCAGCAGTTAGGGCAGCACCCTGCCCCTCCTTCGTCTCCAGTGAGATGCTGGCGGAGCGGGCTGTGCCGCAGATGCTTGCTGAGTACGATCGGGTGATCGGGCTCGGCGTCAACAACAATCGCAACGGAAGCTGCTTCAACGTGACGTGATTGGAGGGGAGTGATGCAGACGGTTACCTACGATGATGTGCAGATGGAGCAACTCATGCAGCGAGTGCTCGGGAGGTACTCGGTGTTCAATCGTGCGTTCATCTGCGAGCGTGTCGCCAGCTACGATGACGTGCGTGCGAAGCGGCTCTTCCTCGAAGAACTCGCGACGATCGAGGCCAAGGACTGTCCTGCGGACGCGCCGAAGCGCCTCAGCAATCTGATGGTCTACTACGACCCGAACGATTTCGTCTACTGCGTACAGGAGACGCAGTAGCGGCGAAAACCGCGCCAACTGAAGCGCCGGAGAAGCCCCAAGGAAACATTCTTGGGAACACTTCTCCGGCGTTTTCTTTTTACAAAATTCCTAGGATTTTGGTCCTTGCCAAGCATAGTATGTATGCTACACTGAGCACACCTATGCGTACTGCAATCGCCATTGATTTTGGAGGAACGTTTCTCAAGGGTGCCATTGTTCGCGAAGATGGCACGATTCTCGAGCGCGAACAACGACCGACAGGAAGTGCGGATGGCGCTGATGCAGTATTATCGAATCTCGTACAATTGATTAGTGATTTGCGCATGAGGGCGCCTGAATCGATAGGCGTTGGTCTTGGCGTTCCTGCGCCGATTAACCATCGTGATGGCGTTGCAGCAACGTTTCCAAATGTTTCGCTGCCAGACAATTTTCCTATTCGTGAATATATTTCGCAGCGCTGCGAGTTACCTGTTGTCGTGCATAATGACGCAAACGCTGCAGTACTTGGCGAGGCGTGGATTGGTGCAGCGCATGGTGTCACTGATGTGCTCATGCTCACACTTGGGACAGGTATCGGTGGTGGTGTGATCAGTAATTCGGTCCTGATTCAGGGGGCTGATGGACTTGGCGCAGAGCTTGGTCACATGCGATTGCGCATGGATGGTCCGGCGTGTGGAGCAGGTGTTGCAGGTTGTCTTGAAGCCCTTGCATCTGCACCTGCTGTGGTACGTATGGCGGTTGAGCGACTCGATGCAACGATCAAGGATTCACGCGAAGTGTATGATCGTGCAAAGAAGGGTGATGCTACTGCTGTAGCAATTTGGAGTGAAATTGGAGCGCTCTTGGGTGTGGCGGTTGGTAACTACATCAATATTTTTAACCCCCGAATTGTGCTTTTGGGCGGTAACATGAGTAACGCCTTGGAGTTTATTTTGCCATCGTTGCATGAGGCAGCGCAGGCAACGTGTTACCCAGCACTTTATAAAGCCTGCACTATCACCCAGGCGAAGTTGGGTAATGATGCAGGAATGCTTGGTGCAGCACATAGTGTATTCATGGGTGTATGATCGAGCAAACACTTTCGCATCTCGGGTGGTCAGACAAGCAGGTACATGTGTATCTCGCGCTTCTACGCCTTGGGCCTTCTCCGGTGCGTAAGCTGGCACTTGCAGCAGGGACAAATCGTGGTACGACATATGATATTTTGAAATCGCTTCGTGAACTCGGAGTGGTCGGCATGTACAACAAGACAGCAAAGCAGTACTTTGTTGCCGAAGACCCGGAGACCTTGCTTCGTGCACATGCAGCACGCATGGACGAGCTGGCTCAGGCAAAAGGTGAGTTGCAAGATGCGTTGCCACAGCTTCGTTCGTTGCATGCGCATGGCGGTGCGAAGCCGGTTGCATTGTTGTTCGAGGGTAAGGAAGCGGTTGGGACTATACTTCGAGATGTACTCGAGCGAGCAGCACAAACCGCAGATCGAACGTATTATGCCTATTCTGCTCCGGATGTGCGGTCACAGATGTATGCAGCGATGCCCAAGTTCAATGAAGCGCGAGTGCGTGCAGATGTGCGTGTTCGTGTGATTGGGTTGGACGGCTCGACAGGACTGCATGGACTTGATGAGCGTCGTGTATTGAAGGGTAATGATAAAGCATTTGATACGTATACCTTCTTGTACGCTGGTCGCGTTGCGTACTTGACGCACGATGCCGCAGGCGAAATCGCCGGGATGATTATTGACAACGCTGGCATGTATCAAACACAACGATTTATTTTTGAGTCACTTTGGGATCGATTAACACCGTAACGGTATGTTCACCAACCCCACATTGATTGTTGATTTTGACGGTACACTTTGGGACAGCGAAGGGTTTTTGCGTGAGCTGTACGCCGTCGCGGAACGGTACGGTATTACTCCCAAAGCAATGTTGAATACTTGGGAAGACTCCTGGTCGCACCCCGCACGACGCGAAGGCTACTCTGCTCGACGACATGCAGGGAAGTTAGCAGATATCACCCCACGGTATAGTGAGGAAGAGCTGCATACGTGGTTGGAGGACCATCATGCACGGATGGGTGATTTTGTGTATCCTGACGCGCATCTGTTTTTGCATGAAATGCGTACTGCAGGTTATTCGCTCATACTGTTGAGTAATGGCGATCCTGTGTGGCAACGACGGAAGTTGGCAGCAACAGGTCTTGAGGATCATTTTGATTCCGTGCAGGTGAGCCGTCACCCAAAGGAGGATGTGTTGCGTGGGATGATTGGTTCAATGGAGCATCCACATATGCTTTTCGTCAATGATAACCCTGAAGAGAATTGGGCAGTAGCGCATTCGTTGCCGAGATTGGCACAAGCGATGCGTGTGAATAGGGATCGTTGGCCAGAAGAGCACTATGTGCGTGTAGGGCATCCGTATTTTTCTACTCTTGATGATGTGAGGCAGTATGCACACGAATTTTTCCGCGGATAAGGTAGCGATTGTTATTCTTGCAGCAGGTAAGGGAACTCGAATCAATAAGGAGAATGGGGGATTGCCGAAGGTGCTCACACCATTGTATGGTCAGCCACTCATCTCACATCTTCTTCACAGCATTGAAGACAGCGCGGTTAAGAGGCCTCCCGTTATTGTCGTGGGATATAAAGGTGATCTCGTTCGCGAAACTCTAGGACCCTACTATACATATGTAGAGCAAACCGAGCAGCTCGGCACTGGTCACGCAGTGCGCTGTGCTCGTGAAGCCCTTGAGGGTCAGGTAGAAAATGTTGTCGTGTTGTACGGAGATCAACCGCATCTTCCTCACGACGTGGTTGATAGATTAATCACGCAGCACGTGGAGTCTGGCAATACGTTGACCATGACCACGACTACCGTCGATGATTTCGACGGGTGGCGCGAGCGGCTTCGGTATTACGGTCATATCGTTCGAAATAGCGCTGGAGAGATACAGCAGGTGGTTGAATTCAAGGAGGCCACGGAAGAACAGCGCGAAAGCAAAGAGGTAAACCCTGGACACTATTGCTTCAAGGCGTCCTGGCTTTGGTCGCATTTGGATCATTTGTCGAACACGGGCAACAGTGCGGGGGAGTATTATTTGACTGACCTTATTGGTGTTGCGATTGGTGAGCACGAGCGTATCGGTACTATTGCTATCGATCCACTGCATTCGCTTGCGGTAAATACACTGGACGAACTCCATGTTCTTGAGGGTGTTTTGAAAAATGTCGGTGATAAGTAAACATGTAAATATCCACAAAACATCAGTAAAATAGCTGTTGTGGATAATTTGTAGAAAAAAAATTGACAAAGAAGTAGGCACTTGCTACTCTCAGATATGTGACACCAAGGAGGTGCATCGTGCGTACAGGAATCGTGATTGTCGCAGCAGGGCATGGTGTCCTGCGTCCGGAGGTTTCGAAGCTCGTTGAGTATCTGGATTCGAATCGCCGTGTGACGATCATCGGGTCGGTTGCGCGGAGCATCTCGAGTATCCATCAAGCCGTGCAAGTGTTCGTACTCAATCGGCGGTTTTCGGAGCAAGTGCGCCAGGCAATTCCGCCTGCTGCATACGACTCGCTCCGATACTACGTTGAGCAGCCACGTCGCAACGGCGCTGCGGATGCTGTCCGACATGCGTTGCCATTGCTCCTCGAAAAGCAATGCACGGAGGTCGTGGTGGTATTCGGAGATATGCCGCTCTGGCGAGCGGCGACAGTGACTCGTCTGCTGCACATGCATCGGCGTACGAACGCCGTCATCACCATGACGACTGTGACGCTCCCGGAGCAACATGCTGTTACCATCGATGTACTCGAACGGTATGGGCGTGTGCTATTCGACGCGTCAGGCAACATCGTGCAGGTCATCGAGCCTGGTGAAGCAAATGAATTGCATTGTCAGGTGGTGCGTCACGTGAATCCGTCGCTGTACGTATTCAATCTCCAGTGGCTTGTGGAAAATATCGATTCCATAGAGCCACAGTATCGCCAGGATGGCTACGGGGAGGAATATCATCTGCCGCGATTGATTCCAATAGCCGCACAACAAGGTGTGTCCATTGTGAACATGTCATTGCGAGATCCTGAAGAGGCGCTTGGCGTGAACACACTGGAAGATCTGAGTCGAGTGCAGGAAGTATGGCAGCGACGCACACGACGTAACACAAAGAAAAACACAAAAAGCACAACCACCCCTCGAGGGGGTGGCTGGAAAAGGAAACGTAGGAGTCGCCTTTCAGCAACAGTGTAGGTCATTGTGTCACAACGGTCAAGGTACGCCTTGCAGCAGGAGTAAGCATGGAAAAAGTACTCGTCGTCCTGGGTTCGGCCCAGGAGAATGAGCGCCTGAGCCGTGCTGCATTCGCTGCACGGTATCTCGTCGCCAATCCAGGCATCAACCGTGTCGTGTTCTGCGGGTACAACGGAGAAGCTGTCGCGATGGAAGTGTGCGCACGTGCGCATGGAATGCCTGCACGCGTGCAGGTACTTCTTGAGCGAGCTTCGAAGCATACGCGTGAGAACGCGCTGTATTCGAAGAACATACTCGAGGTTAATGGCCTTGGGGGTGCCACAGTTGTCATCGTTACGTGCCGGTATCACATGCCGCGTGCTTGGATGACATTCCGATCGATCTTCGATCGCGTTGAATGCACGGTCGATGGATTGCCGGACATGAAGGACGTGCGTCAGTTCGTGCGGCTTGAACTGCCGAAGATCCGACGATACGCACTTCAAGGGCATCTCTATCCGTTCAGTCTCTGTGCAGCGAATGTATCAGACGCGTAACGCGTTATCGTTCGCTACTGAGGCTTTCAACTAACGACGGCTGTGGTACTCTACGAGTATCCAGCCGTTGTTATTTTTTTATGATTACCATTACACATCATTGGGACGGGACGACACTCCCCGTAGCTGAACAGCCAACATTCACGATCGAAGTTCAGGGGGAACAGGTACACGTACAGGTACACGCAACACTTCCATGGGGTGTACATGCTCCGGATGCGCCCGTTGGATTTACAGATGGACTTTGGGAGTACGATGTTGTTGAGATATTTGCTGTCGCACCAGACGGGACGTACATGGAAATTGAACTTGGACCGAAGGGGCATTGGCTTGCATACTGGTTTTCGAAATATCGGGAACGTGCGGTGCGAACAGTCGATCGGGCAGCGCTCATATATACCACGCAGGAGACAGCAGACGGATGGATTGGTGCTTGCACCTTCCCGGTGAGTTGGCTTCCGGCATCCTGGCGTGAATGTCGGTGGAATTGGTATCAAATTCGCCGACGTGGGGACGCCGGCGAATTTGAGTATCTTGCTTGGAAAGGGGATGCTACGATTGCACCAGACTTTCATCAGACAGCACTGTTTGCATCTCTGCCAAATGTGCAATAGTGTCGTGAGCGTACGCAATAAGTGTTTCGACTCGAACGCGATTATGCTCTCTGCGTGAAGCGAACTTTGTAGAGTCCCAACCGAAGTACGAGTCATCGACAATGTCATTTGCAAATCGTGCTGCGAGTTCGAGTGTGATCATGATACCGCTGCGCGTAATCGCCGGGTATAACGAAGCTGGAAGTGGGCGTTGTGCCAGGTACCCTTGCATGGCTTCACGGAATGCGTCGATAGAAAAGTATCCCTGGGTATTGTCTTCTTCAGATAGTCGGCACCATGAACGAAGTGCATCGCCGATATCAACGAGCGAGCTGTGACGCATGCATGTGTCCAAGTCGATCATGCAGACACCCTTGCCGTCCTTGAACATGATATTGGAGATCTTTGGATCGCCGTGTACTACGGTAACATCGAGGGTTGGATCGATGGTGTATTCCTCGAGAAGTGGTGCAATAGATTCGAATCGCTGGCGTTCTTCGTCGCTTGTAGCGTGCGTAAGTATTTCCGGAAGTCGTTGACGCAGTGCAGCCAAAATCTGTGGTGTCTGATGAAGTCGTAATGGACTATGCAATCCTGATGGATCGAAATCCTTCATTGCTTGATGAAACGTAGCAAGAATTCTTCCGGCTTCACGAGCATACGAAATATCAGGCATAACATCGAATGTCTCTCCATCGACAGCTGTCATAACACGCCACACACGACCTTCTTCGTCGACAGTATAAGGCTCGCCATTCGCGGTAGTTCGGTACACAGGCGTTGGTAGGTTTTGTGCAGCGAGGTGTTGTGCGACATGCATGCTGTCGAGCGCAGTGCCAGCGGTAAAGATCGCACCAAGACGTTGCAAGATGTACTGTCCATCTTCAGTCAGCACGCGGTAGGTGTTATTGATAATACCAGAGGCAATTGGCTCGATTTTATGGATAGATCCAATAGCAAAATGTTCCAGGATTGATGTCAATTTTTGTTCTGCAATCATATGGAATAACTCTACCATAGAACCAGGTGTTGGCAAGGTCGGTGGAACCCGTGGTAGCCTACTGGCATATGGAGACCATTCTCGATTTACATATTCACTCGAAGTACTCACGTGCGTGTAGCAAGAATCTGACACTACCTGTTATTGTTGAAGCGTGCGACGTGCGTGGTATCGATGTTGTCGCAACGGGAGACTTCACGCATCCACAGTGGGTTCGCTCTCTCGATGAAGAACTGGTTGAGGTTGCATCTGGAATATTTGCCGTGAAGGGGAGTACAGCTCGAGCTCGGTTTATTCTTGGGACAGAAATTTCATGTATTTATTCTCATGCAGGAAAAGTACGACGTGTGCATGTGCTCGTCTTCGCGCCGTCACTAGCGGCGGTGCACGGAATCATCGCAGCACTTGAACGTCATGGGTGTAATCTACGAGCTGATGGGAGACCTATCATAGGACTATCGGCCAAGCAATTACTCACACTGATACTGGAGGTAGATTCACGATGTGTACTGATACCGGCACACGCATGGACACCATGGTTTGCTGTCTTTGGATCAAAGTCTGGGTATGATGCGCTCTCCGAGTGCTTTGAGGATTTGACGTCGCACATTTTTGCTATCGAAACCGGACTCTCAAGTGATCCCACAATGAACGCGAGGCTTTCGGCGCTTGATTCCATTGCACTCATTTCATGTTCCGATGCGCATTCTCCTGACAAACTCGGACGAGAAGCAACGGTGCTCGATTTTGCATCACGCGAAGCTGTGACGTACGACGCCATCATGGCAACGCTTCGGGCTAACACCCCAGAGACTTTGAAGTACACCATTGAATTTTTTCCCGAAGAGGGGAAGTATCATATGGATGGTCACGCACCCTGTGCTGTACGTTGCACTCCTGCAGAAACAAAAAAATGGAATGGTGCGTGTCCGAAGTGTGGGCGTGCTATAACTGTGGGTGTACTCAATAGAATTGACGCACTTGCAGATCGAGCAGAGGAACTACACACGCACCGTCACATTCCGCATCGCAGCATTGTTCCGTTGCGTGAGATTGTTGCAAATGTGCTTGGTGTTGGTGTGGGCAGCAAGCGAGTGGCAGCAATGTATAACAAAATAATTGCAGAGGTAGGGAATGAGTTCTTTGTATTGCTGCAAGCGCCAATTGAGAAGATCGCAATGCATGCATCGCCAGAAATTGCACTAGGTGTTGAGCGGATGCGTGCGGGGAATGTATATATATCACCCGGGTACGATGGAGTTTTTGGTACCATCTCTGTATTTCAGGATGCAGAGCGTCGCCAGAAGAATCAAACAACGCTGCTTTGAACAAAAGAAAACAACCCTGGAAAATCCCGGGGTTGTTTTCTTTTGAAAGAACGAAGCAAGTTCGAAAACTATTTCTTACGAGTAGCTTTACGCTTTGCTGGCTTCTTAGCAGCCTTCTTCTTAGGAGCTGCCTTTTTCTTAGCAGGCTTCTTAGCAGCTGGCTTGCGCTTTGGTGCTGCCTTTTTCTTTGCTGGCATAGGTGTCACCTCCTTATCGTTGTGTGATTGAAAGATCAATCGCAAAGTTTTTAGAAATGTGAGAAAAATTTTTTCCAAGCATGGATGAAAATTTTTTCTCCTTCGGTCGACCTGCGTGTAGTATACAGAAAAAAATTTTGCATGGGAAGAAAAAAAGAAAAAGTTATACACAGTTGTGATGCAAATTTTTTTTGATTGAATTTTTTTTCGTCACGAAATTTTTTTTATAATCATTTTTTGCGATTGATTTTTTTGAAATGAAAAAAGCAGCGCAACATGTGCACTGCTTTTTTCGTTCTCGATGTGGACGGTACAAGAGTCGAACTTGTGACCTCCACAATGTCAATGTGGCGCTCTAACCAACTGAGCTAACCGTCCGTCGGAGATCTGTGTTGTGATCGTACTTGGGTGGGCGCACTGGGACTTGAACCCAGGACCGTTTGCTTAAGAGGCAACTGCTCTACCGGCTGAGCTATGCGCCCGCGTGTAGTGTAGTAGAGGTCCAAAAAAAATGCAAGAGGCTGGGGTGGTTGTCCCGCAGCCTCTTTGAAACCCTTGAATTCAGCCCTTGAGTAGGGTGGCGATGTCGTAGGGTTCATTCTTTTTGCGTTGGAGAAACTTCTCGACCGTGAAGGGGGCGAAGATGACCGCCCTCCCATCGTGGATGGCTGATGGCAGGAATGACGATGAGTACTTTGGATCATTGCACAGCATCGACCCGAGCACGTCTACGTGACGAGTCGCATCTTCCATCAGAGCGACAATCATGTGGTTGCGTGCGCTCATATTGGAGACTACTGCACTCCAGTATTGCTTCCAGCCTCCGTTATCCTTGTTTCTCTTGTGGAGGAGTAGTGCGTGTCCGTGTACTACGGGTTCCCCTGCTGCGTGAAGTGCATCGTAGATTGTTCTTGCCTGCGCTGCTGCCTGCTCAACTTGGTACGAGAGGACTCGGTTGTTTGCAGCGGGTACGTACTCGATCTTCCACGGTGCATGTCGCAGTGCGTAATATCGAATCAAATCCTGCAGTGTATTGTCGTCGACAACTGTGGTTGAATCAACAGAAGCCGTGGGGACAGACTGAACGATTACAATCACACCAGTGTTCGGCATGTTGACCCCCGCGTGAATGGTGATGATACTTTTACACTGTAGTCACCTTGTGTCAAGAGTAGGGTGTGCGGTAGTGTAGTGTACGTATGCGAATTATTTTTGGTTCTGATGCAAATGGTGCTCTTCAAGAATCTGCACTGATTGAGGAACTACACAAGCTAGGGGATTGTAGCGCAATCGCCGATCTCGTCACGCCACTTGATGATTATATTCAAGTGACTGCTGCATTGTGTAAGGAAGTGTTGCGATCGAAGTGTTCTGGAATTTTGTTGTGTGGTACAGGTGCTGGTACAGCAATCTGTGCGAATAAGCATAAAGGGGTGTATGCGGTTACGTGTTTTGATCCCGAGCATGCGCGTAATGCTCGACGTATCAACAATGCTAATGTGATTTGTATCGCTGTATCTACTCCGCTAGAAGTTAATCTTGAAATCATTCGTGTGTTCCTCACGACGCGATATCGTGGTCGCAAGCCGCAACGCATCAAAGCAGTGCGAGCATTAGAACGAAAGCAGTTCAAATAAAAAACAATCACCAGACGCCTCCCGGGTCTGGTGATGTGTTTTGTGTTCTCTGTGATGATCACAGAGTGGGCGACCATCTGCTCACGCGGAGGTATCCGCCGGTCCTTGCTGCGTTGGCGGCGTTGGGGCTACCTGAGGCGAAGCCGTAGGTCAATGGCGTGTTGACTTCCCAGAAGCCCAGCGCCTGGCCAAGTGCAAGGAGACCGAACGCGTGGTGCTTGTCGAGTACGTGGGTCATGTCCACGTAGGTGGGGAGTCCGGACAGCGGCGTGATCTTGTGTCCGTCAGCGGTGCTCGGCCACTCCTGGAGGATCGAGACGACCTCATCCCGGTGTGCCCTCGACAAGGCAACATCGACGGCCAGCTTGTGGAGGTAGCAGTCGACCCACAGAATTGAATCCAGTGGTGGCTGGCCGCTGGTTGTCGTTCGAAGCCATTGGAATTGGGCGATGGCCACCGCATCGTTGATGACAGGGCATGCCTTCGTGGTCAGATCGATGATCTCGTTGAGACGTGTGGTGTTCATTATTCCTCGTCGAGGTGGTCCATGCACAGCACACCACATCGCACTGTTTTTGTAAAGATATGCAGACTGCGTATCTTGTGTTTTTTTAGATGTCGCCAGAGGCCGACCAGCCAACGGTGCGTGTCGTGAGATACAAAAATACCACCTGGTTGGCCGAGGTAGAGATGCAATTATGTGGGTAGCGGAATCGACGTTGTACCCTGAAAATACAGAAGAGATGCTGTGCCCGCGGAGGGAATCGAACCCCCATTCTTAGTTCCGAAGACTAATGTCCTATCCGTTGAACGACGCGGGCGACGTGCAGCGCTAGTTGGCTGCGTCGAAGAGAACTGAAGGATCGCGACGAATGATTTTTACACGACCGCCTTTCCAGCCTTTTACCTTGAGTGCGTGTTCTGCAGCGTCGGTCTGCGCCTCTTGCTTGCTTGTGCCTTCCCCACTTGCGACAAGCTCTCGGTCGAGGAATACACCAACCTTGAAATGCTTGTCATGGTCTGGGCCATCTTCTTCGAGCACGCGGTAGCTTGGAGTAATACCAACCATTTCTTGTGCTGACTCCTGGAATCGAGACTTGGCGTCGATGAAGAGGCCGTTTTCGATGATGGTATCCAGATGCGAAACAATGTACTTCAAAACAAAGGTCTTTGCAACATCGTATCCCTGGTCGAGGTAGATGGCTCCAATAACAGACTCCATTGCATTTGCGAGAATGTAATCGCGTGCCTTGGTGCCAGCATCCTTCGATTCACCGTGGGAGAGTAGGAGGTACGGTTCGATGTTGATGCTCTTGGCGATTTCGGAGAGCTTCTTTGCGTTCACAAGTGCTGCGCGCCAGTTCGTGAGCTCGCCCTCAGGGTTACCGAAGTGCGTGAATAGATATTGGGTAACAATCAATTCGAGTACTGCGTCACCAAGAAACTCGAGTCGTTCGTTGTGCTCGAGGGGGAAGTCTTTGTGTTCGTTGAGGTAAGATCGGTGGACAAATGCCTGCTGCAAGATCGTGTAATCCTTGAATGTTACGCCAATCCCTTGTGCAAACTCCTGTACATTGCTGGCAAATTCCATAGCGGGCGAAATTACGATGCTGATTCAGTTGGCGCTGCTTCCTTTGTCTTCGGAGCATCTGGTTCTTGTGGCATATCCTTGTACATTGCCCCAAGAACACCGTTGACGAAACGACCAGAGGATGGGCCTCCGTACGTCTTTGCGATCTCAATCGCTTCGTTGATGGCAACCTTTGCAGGAATGGCAGTATCAAACTTGAGTTCGTAGACTCCAATACGCAAAATAGCGCGGTCAACAGCCATGATCTGATCGATCGGCCACTGCGGCGCGTATTTCGTGATGAGTGCGTCGATCTCTGTGATGTGATCGAGTGTGCCTTGCACTGTCTTTAACGAAAACCCGTCATTCTCGGCTGTGCCAGCAAACTCTTGCCATGTCTTGTCGACGATAGCAGGGACGATGGCAGTAGGCTTGCCATTGAAATCCCATTGATAGAGGCTTTGCATTGCAACTGCGCGACCGAGATGACGGGAGGCCATACAAAATGAGCGGGAAACTCGCCACGTGGCGAGTGGATCGTATTAGTTCGAGCGCTTTGCTGCTGCTTTCATCTGACGGCCCTTGTAGGTGCCGCAGAACGCGCAGATCTGGTGAGGCATCACCGGTTTCTTGCACTGACTGCACGCGATCATCGACTTCTTATCCAAGTGCTGATGCGCATTGGCGCGTCCGATACGAGCATGATTGTGTCGCTGTGTAGGCGTAGGCATAACAAAAATTCATTTCGAATAGGCTAAGTATAGCAGAAAACGCTTTATTTAGCAAGTATGCATATTCTCTGTATTTTAGGCAAAAAGTCTAGTCACCAAAATTGAAGGGCCAGCCCGAGGAAGGGCTGGCCGCTTCGTACCCCGACGCAATCCGGGGAGCACTCTTTGGTGTGGACTACACAATGGTCACGCTTGCCACCACATCCTTATCTTCCTTGAATCGCATGAGGCGAACGCCTTGTGTTGCGCGGCCAAGGACTGAGACTGTGGAGAGGGAGACACGAATGACCTGGCCCTTTTCAGAGATAAGGATCACATCCTTGGTTGCGGTGGAACGGACAACACGTGCGCTGACGATCGCGCCGGTCTTGTCCTTCACATTCGCCGTCTTGGTGCCCGAGCCGCCACGGGATTGTAATCGGTATTCAGTGATGTCGGTGCGCTTGCCGTATCCGTTCTCGGTGACTACGAAGAGTTGGTATTCACCTTCCTTGAGTTTGCCTGGGGTGACATCCATACCAACGATGTAGTCATTCTCATGAAGTCGCATGCCGCGCACACCGGCTGCGGTGCGTCCCATTGCGCGGATACCCTTTTCTTCGAAGCGAATCGACATGCCTTGTGCAGTGACGATCGTCACCTCGTCAGTGCCTGTGGTAGCACGCACCCAGCTGAGTTCGTCATCTTCGTGTAGGGTAATTGCAATAATTCCGGAGCGTCGAACGTTCGCGAATGCTTCGATGCCTACCTTCTTCATGGTGCCCTTCTTGGTGACCATGATGAGGTATTTCTTATCAGCACCGACGACCACATCTTCATCTTTATTCTCTTCTTCGGATACCCCAGCGTTCAGTGCGAGTACTGCCGAAACCTTCTCATTTGGCGCCAGCTGCAAGAAATTCACCAGTGCCTGACCACGAGCAGTACGTGAGGATTCTGGAATATCGTACGCCTTGGTTTGGAATACACGACCTCGTGATGTGAAGAAGAGGAGGTCAGCGTGCGTGGTGGTAGTCACCATGCTCTCCACCGTGTCTTCTTCCTTTGTAGTTACACCAATGACGCCCTTACCACCTCGGTGCTGGAGCTTGAAGGTGTCTGGTGCGATACGCTTGATGTAGTTGTCCTGGGTGATCATGAGGATCGCAGGAGCGTTCGGGATAAGATCCTCAGTCGAGAACTCCTTGATGCCGTGCTTGATAATTTGTGTGCGGCGTGCATCGCCAAACTGCTCGCGCATGGAAACAACTTCATCCTTGATAATGCCACGCATGCGCTTGACCGACGAGAGAATTGCTTCGCATTCCTTGATGAACTTTTGCTTTTCGCTGAGTTCGTTCTCGATCTTGAGACGCTCGAGGTTCGCGAGGTTCTGAAGACGCATGTCGAGGATGGCGTTGGCCTGAATCTCGGACAATTTGAACTTTGCAATAAGGTTGGATCGTGCATCTTCGCGGTCTTTGGATGCCTTGATGACCTTGATGACCGCATCAATATTCGAGAGCGCAATCATGAGACCCTCGAGGATGTGTGCACGCTCACGAGCGCGATCGAGATCGTACTGGGTGCGGCGACGAACAACGTCCTCACGATGCTTCACATACTCTTCGAGCACCATCTTGAGATTGAGTACGCGTGGTTGGAGACCATCAACAAGTGCAAGCAAGTTCACGTGGAATGCGGTCTGCATCTGGGTGAGCTTGTAGAGCTGGTTGAGTACCTTCTTCGGATACGCGTCTTTCTTGAGATCGATTACGACACGAACACCATCCTTGTTCGACTCGTCGCGCAAGTCCTTGATGCCTTCGATGATCTTTTCCTTCACAAGGTCCGCGATCTTTTCGATCATGGTGGCCTTGTTCACAAGGTATGGAATTTCTGTAACGATAATCGAGAAGTTGCCCTTGCTGTCTTCGACAATTTCGGCCTTTGCTCGTACGACGATACCACCACGTCCCGTGGAGTATGCAGCCTCGATATCTTTTACATTGTAAATAATACCACCGGTAGGGAAGTCAGGTCCCTTGATGAACTCCATGAGATCCGGAACGGTCGCGCTTGGGTTGTCTAGGAGATGCTCAATGGCGTGACATACCTCTGTAAGGTTGTGCGGAGGAATGTTGGTCGCCATACCAACAGCGATACCAACCGATCCGTTGATGAGCAGGTTGGGAAGACGAGCAGGGAGTACACGTGGTTCTTTGTGCGAACCGTCATAGTTAGGTGTGAACTCAACCGTATCCTTCTCAAGATCAAGGAGGAGTTCCTCTGAAATATGCGTGAGCTTGGCCTCGGTGTAACGCATTGCCGCAGCCGAGTCGCCGTCCATGGAACCGAAGTTACCTTGTCCAAGTACGAGCGGGTTGCGCATGGAGAAGTCCTGTGCGAGACGAACAAGCGAGTCATATACTGCCAAATCGCCGTGTGGGTGGTATTTACCAAGCACTTCACCGACTACGGTAGCAGACTTACGGAACTTCGCGCTTGGGCGCAATCCGATCTGCCACATCGCATAGAGAATGCGGCGGTGCACAGGTTTGAGTCCGTCACGTACATCAGGAAGAGCGCGAGATACGATAACGCTCATCGCGTAATCGAGGTAGGACTGCTCGACTTCGGTAACAATGGAGCGTGCGTTGACTGTACCGATGAGATCTTGTCTTGGTTCTGGTGTTCCGGCCATATTAGCGAGTGGTTGATGTAGTCGACGTTGGTGTCATCGTGCTTGGGATGGACGTCGATGGTACTGGTGTTGATGTTGGGGTGATCAAGAGTGCTTCTAGTGGTGCGAGATCTGCTTGATCTAATGGACGAGCTCGTTCGTGTGTCTTGAGACCAACCATGGCGTAGGTGGCGATAGCAATGACTACCAGCGCACCCAGGAGGAGATAAAGCATCAGTTGGCGGTCACTCGAATGTGCCATAGATTAGGAGCGCGTAAGGATGATGGTTGTCATTGTTGCCTCAGGGAGATCTTTCTTGCGCAGCTTCGCTCGTTCTTCTCTTTGAGGCTCTGTGACACCGATCTGCTTGAGAAAAGCAGCGGAATCGTCGTGACAGATAGGGATGAGCACACGAGGTTCAATTTGGGTTACAAGCTCAGCTGCCTTGTCTGCAGCAAGCGAGCCGTTGCCACCCACGGGTACGAAGAGTACGTCGACGCCATCAAGTTCTGCAGCGGTCGCCTCGTCGAGTTTTTGGTCAATTGCTCCGAGATGCGCGCAGGTGAGGTCTTCAACGGAGAAACGGTAGATGACGGGCGCAGACGTGCTTTGGGTTGCAAAACCAACTACAGCAACATCGTGCGTCTCGTATTCACCAGGGTGTTCAATAGTGTATGGATCCTTCGCACCATTGACGATTGCTTCGGAGCCGCGGGTGAGTAATACCACCTCAGCATTGTGTGCGCGAGAAATCGCAATTTCCTTGGATTGGTAGGGGTCGATGAGGACGGTTGCGTTTTCCTCGCCTCGCTTATATTCAATTTTAATCGTGGACGCGCCGAGCCAGCTGACAAACATAGTTGGATTGATACGCGTGTAGTGTACCTAAAGGGGGGTTGCATTGACAATAGACGAGCCTGTGGCCCTTGGACCAGTAGAACCAAGAGAAGTTGACAGGTTACCCCAAATCACCTATGCTGTGTGTACTCATTATTCAAGGCGCAGGCGCGCCACTCGGAGTCCTCCGGGCTAACATTTTGTGCTATGTCTACAGCAAAATGGGAAGAGAAAAAGGACAGCGAATTTGGAAAGTTACTTGAGAACTATTTTAGCGCGTTGCCATCAGTTGGCGACACGGTTACGGGTACCGTACTCTCGGTGAGCAAGGGCGAGGTTCGCCTCGACATCAATGGTCTTGTGACAGGTGTGATTCGTGGAGCAGAAATGTTCAACGAAGCAACGGAGTACGCAGGCCTCAAGATCGGCGACTCGATCGAAGCAACAGTACTTGAAGCAGAAAATGAAAACGGCGAAATGGAACTCTCGTTCCGCGTCGCAGGACACCGCAAGGCATGGGATTCCATGCTTGGACTCTCGAAGTCTGGCGAAATTGTGGATGTAAAGATCTACGATGCGAACAAGGGTGGTCTTATGGCACAGCTTGGTGCACTGCGCGGGTTTATCCCAGTGTCCCAGCTTTCGCCTGAGCACTATCCACGTGTTCCAGGTGGCGACAAGCAGAAGATTTTTGATCGCCTTAAGGAATATGTAGGAAGCACATTCCGCACGAAGGTGCTCGACGTGAATGAGAAGGAAAGCAAGATTATCTTCTCGGAGAAAGCGGTTTGGGAAGACGAGCAGAAGAGCATCATTGATTCCTATAAGGTAGGTGATATTGTAGAAGGTGAAGTATCGGCACTTACGAGCTTTGGTGCATTTGTGCGCTTTGGTGAGCTCGAAGGCCTTGTACACATCAGCGAACTTGCATGGCAGCGCATCGACCACCCACGTGATGTGGTGAAGGTTGGTGACAAGGTCAGCGCAAAGGTGATTCAGATCGACGGCAGCAAGATTTTCCTCTCGATGAAGCAGTTGATGGAAGATCCATGGGCAAGCGTTGCATCGAAGTACACGGTTGGCACGCTCGTAAAGGGTAAGGTACTCAAGGTAAATCCATTCGGCCTCTTCGTAGAGCTCGACAAGGATATCCACGGCCTTGCACACGTGAGCGAATTGTCTGACAGCCCAATTGATATCAATACATTTGCGAAGCCAGGTGATGTCCTCGAGTTCGAGATCGTTACCATCGAACCGAAGGAGCATCGTTTGGGTCTGCGCATCCCAGGTGTGAAGGGGAACACGCCTGTTGCAGACGAGAAGAAAGACGCGTAAATCATTCACGCTACGCCCCGGCATCAGTCGGGGCGTAGTCGTTTAGTCGTATCGTATGTCCACGCTTGTCAAAAATATCACCCTTACGATAGGTGCGCTCCTGTTGCTTGCAGGAGTATTTCAATTTTTGCCCTTTGGCAAAGTTGAGCCTGAGAACATTACCATCGAAACACTCGTAGGGGAGATTAAGAAAAACGAAGTTGAGAAGGTGCTTGTTGAGGGCGGCATGATTACGGTGACCCGTCGTGACAGCACACCTGATGACAATCAGACACCAGCGCCACAGGTGCTGCACAAGGAGCCAGGCGAGAAGTTGTCTGATTTGTTGACCAATTACGGTGTGAAGCCTGAAGAGCTTGCACAGTTCAAGACTGAGGTGAAGACAGAGTCCGGCTTTCGGTATTGGGCGGGTTCGGTGTTGCCATTTGCATTACCAATATTGCTGTTCGTAGTACTCATGTACTTCATGGCGCGACAGGTATCAGGCGCGAATTCGCGCGCAATGATGTTCGGTCAGTCTCCAGCTCGAGAACAAGAAGAAGATGAGAAGAGCAAGGTGACGTTCGGGGACGTAGCGGGCATGAAGGAAGCGAAGAATGAGCTTGAAGAAGTAGTTGATTTTTTGAAGAATCCTGCACGATTTAGTGAGATGGGAGCAAAGATCCCGAAGGGTGTGCTCCTGATGGGTTCGCCTGGTACTGGTAAGACATTGCTTGCAAAGGCAGTAGCAGGTGAGGCTGGTGTGCCATTCTTGCACATGTCAGGGTCTGAATTCGTAGAAATGTTCGTGGGTGTTGGTGCATCACGCGTGCGTGATCTCTTCCGCCGTGCGCTTAAGGTTGCACCAGCCATCATCTTCATTGATGAAATCGACGCGGTTGGACGTCGTCGTGGTGCAGGACTTGGTGGTTCGCACGATGAGCGAGAGCAGACACTCAACCAAATTCTTGTAGAGATGGATGGGTTTGCACCAAATGCAGGTGTCATCGTTATTGCAGCTACCAACCGTGCTGATGTCCTGGATCCAGCATTGCTTCGTCCAGGTCGATTTGATCGTCGTGTAACCGTTACACCTCCGGACATTAATGATCGCGAGGCAATTCTCAAGATTCATGCAGCTAATAAACCGCTTGCTGAGGAAGTAGATCTCCGTCAGATTGCGCAGCGAACTCCTGGGTTTACCGGTGCTGATTTGGCGAATTTGCTGAACGAAGCTGCAATTGTGACGGTTCGTCGCGGAGAGAAGCGCATCACGAGTCGCTCAATTCTTGAGAGTATCGAAAAGGTATTGCTCGGGCCGGAGCGCAAGAGTCGTGTTATGTCAGAGAAGGATCGCAAGATGACTGCGTACCACGAGGCAGGTCACGCTGTCGTAGGCTTCTTCAGTGAACATGCAGATCCGGTGCGCAAGATATCGATTATTTCGCGTGGTCATGCAGGCGGGTACACGCTCAAGATGCCTAGCGAGGACAAGAATTACCATACGAAGGCTGAGTTTCTTGCTGATATTGCGGTTGCACTGGGTGGGTATGTCGCTGAGAAGATGATTTACGGCGAGGATAATGTATCGACAGGACCAAGCAGCGATTTGCGTACCGCAACGCAATTGGCGCGGTCATTGGTCATGGACTATGGTATGAGTGATGCGCTTGGGCAGCGCACGTACGGTGCTCGTGAGGACCTTATCTTCTTGGGACGTGAGATCCATGAGCAGCGTGATTACTCAGAAAAAGTCGCAGAACAGATTGATGCTGAAGTACAACGTGTCATTGCCGAGGCACGCAAGCGCGCAGAGGATATTCTCACGAAGCATCGTTCGAAGGTGGATGCTTTGGTGACAGAGTTATTGAAGAATGAGAGTGTCGAACAAGGTGAGTTCGAAGCAATCATGAAGGCGTAAGACAAGAAAAGAATAGAGCGAGAGAAAAAAGTGTGGTATACTTGTACCACACTTTTTTCCTCATCAATCGAGGTATGCCCATTTCCAAGACCACGAAGGCCAAGCCTTTGTACGCTGTAGTGCTCCGTGACGCATGGCGGTTCACATGGCACCATCCCATGTTGTGGCTTTTGGGGTTCTTTGCGCTTTTTATCGGACACACGGGTGTTTTTGAAATTATTGGGTTCGTAACAAACGAACTCAATGGACAGGCTGTATCTACATTTAGCTCTGGTCCTGTTGGTTCTGTCATTATCCCAACAATTTTTGGTTCACAGTTGCTTGGTCTTGGTGGAGTGGGGATGTTGTTGGTGATTCGTATCCTTATTGCCATCATGATTGTTGTTGCTGCGGTTGCAAGTTCAGCGGCGCTCATTCACGCAGCACGCAAATATCACGAGGATGAACTCGAGACATTGCAGGAGTCTTGGCATCATGGAGTGCGACATTTCTGGCCGGTATTGTTTTTGAATATTTTTAAGAAAGCTTGGATCTTTGGTACGGTCTGGTTGCTACGTATCCCACTTGGGCATCTCCTGCGAGAGGATGCAGCAGGTTGGTACACTGCACTTTTTGTGACGGAATTTGTAGTGGCGATTTTGCTTGCGTTGCTGGTTTCCTTTGTGGTCAACTATGCATCGATGTACATCATCCTCGAGGAGGAGCATCTTGGGCGCGCAGTTGCAGATGGGTGGGCAACACTGCGTAAGCATTGGTTGATTTCGTTTGAAATGGGCGTACTCCTTCTCGTATTTCAAGCGTTGGTTGGTATTCTTACCGTGTACTCATTCTACTTCGTGTTTGGTTCGTTTGCTGGACTTACAATGGTAGCGAGCATGTTGAATGCTCCGGGGTTGGTTGCAACAGGATTCCTTGTGCATGTCTTCATGTGGTTCCTGTTCGTGAGCTGGGTAGGTGCGGTGTTTACAACGTTTGCGGTTAGCTCGTGGACGATTTTGTATACGCATTTCAAGAACAATAAGTCGGCGATTGGTTTCTTGCGCCGTGTGTTCCACCTTGCATTCCATGCCTGATACCTCGCATCCCATTCTTCATATTCAAGAGGCTGGTGCGGCTGACAAGTTTGCGAAGAAGATGCAGCAGCTTCAACATGATAACTCTGAGGTTCTTGCCGCAAATGTCGCAGCAACTTCGGGGGTGTCTTATATTGATTTGCGCCGATTTCCGATTGTCCCAGAGGCGCTTGGGATGATTCCAGAAGAGCAGGCTCGTGAATTGCAGGTCGTGGCGTTCTATCGTGATACAGACTCATTTCGGTTGGCTGCAATCAATCCTACCGATACGCGTGTAACTGACCTGCAAATGGCACTGGAACAACAGTTCCATGTGAAGGGCGGTATGTACGCGCTTTCGACGACTTCGTTAGAGAAAGCGCTCGCACTCTATAAGGCGATTCCAAAGATCAAGGAAGTCTCACGTGATGTAAGTATTGATGAGGCAACACTGCAGAAGTTTCGTGCTGAAGTACAGTCCTTCGACGCACTACGCGCGAAGGTGGGAACCGTAAATACAACAGATGTCGTTGCGTTGGTTCTGGCAAGCGCAGTGAATAATCGCGCATCGGATGTACACGTGGAAGCAGAAAAAGAGGGGATCGCGGTACGATTGCGCCTGGATGGTGTGCTCCAAGATGTGGCGACGGTAGATCCGTCCCGGTGGAAGCAGATTATTTCGCGTATTAAATTGATTTCTGGGCTCAAGATCAATAGCACAGATCGTCCACAAGACGGCCGTTTTACGATTAAGATTGATGGTGTGGAAGTGGATGTGCGTGTTTCGACCATCCCCACGGTGTTTGGTGAGTCTGTAGTAATGCGTCTTTTGCGTCCGATGACGGATAAGATCACCGTTGAGGGGATGGGGCTTGCGGGTAAGGCGCTTGCAGATGTGACCGCTGCGATGGCCAAGCCAAACGGCATGATAATCACCACAGGTCCTACAGGTTCTGGTAAGACAACCACGTTGTACACGATGTTGCGACAGCTCAACACTGCCGATGTGAAGATCATCACCCTCGAAGATCCTGTAGAATACAAACTTGAGGGTATTGCACAGAGTCAGATCGATGCATCACATGATTACACGTTTGCCAAGGGGTTGCGCTCGATCCTTCGTCAGGATCCAGATATCGTGATGGTAGGTGAAATCCGTGATCTGGAAACTGCAGAGGTTGCAATTCAGGCGGCTCTCACTGGCCACTTGATGCTCTCGACCATTCATACCAACTCGGCACCAGGCGCAATTCCACGTTTCCTCTCTATGGGAGTGAAGCCATTTTTGCTCGCACCTGCGCTGTCGGTTGTACTGGGGCAGAGACTGGTGCGTAAGCTTTGTGATGCTTGTAAGCAACCTGCGGTTCCAGACGCAGCACAGCTTGCGCAAGCACAGCAGCTTGTTGCGGCAATTTCTCCCAAGAGTGGTATCACGGTGGATCTCGCGAAGGCAACATGGTTCGGTCCGAAAGGGTGCGAAGCCTGTGGCAACTTGGGATTCAAGGGGAGACTTGGTATATTTGAGGTACTGGTGATGAGTGATGCAATCAAGGACATTATGGGTACGGCCGATGTACCCGAGCACCATGTGTCACGCGTTGCAGTCGAAGAAGGAATGGTCCCGATGATCACTGACGGAATTATTAAGGCAAGTCAGGGGATTACGACCATTGACGAAGTGCTGCGCGTAGCTGCGTAGCTCTCATGATTTTTCAAACTTTTTTGGAGGGACATTTGTATGGCACCACGCAAAAAAATGGATGAGGTCGAAGATATCTTTGCCCCAAGTAGCGCCAAGCGGGTCAAGATACCAAAACGAACTACACCACCACGTGGTGTAGAGTCGCCACGACATGAGCGGCATACCATTGTATTACAAAGCATGACAGAGGAACGCGCACGACGTGAGGAGCGCACGATGCGGCCTATGCAAAATCATATTGCGTTATATCGTAATATTGCACTCGGTTTCTTTGTCGTAACGCTGTTGTTATTAGGTGGTATTTTTTTCACTTCTGTGCGCAAGGCGACGGTAGATATTACGTATACACCGGCAAAAATTTCGTTTACTGATGTGGTGCAGTTGGGGAAGAACCGTGGACAAGACGGTAGGACTATCGCGGGGAGCGTCGAAGTGAAGCCTGTCACACTCACCAAAACATACACACCGAATGGGAGTGAGAAAATAGAGATACCGATTACTGGTGTGGTTCGGATTAAAAACGAAACAGCACGCAGTCAACCTCTAGTGAAGACTACACGACTGCTCACGGCAGATGGTAAGCTCTATCGACTTACCAACAGTGTCGTGATTCCAGCCAATGGTGAACTCAAGGATGTGGCCGTGTATGCTGATGTTGTAGGACCGGGGCAGAGTGTTGCCGCAAACACATCATTCACTATTCCAGGGTTGTGGGAGCCGGTACAGAAGAAGATCTATGCCGTCGCAGATGGTGAGCTCAAAGGCGGTATTGATGAACGTGGTGTTGTTACGCAGTCTGATGTACAGAAGGCGGAAGCAGACATCCGAACAGCACTCGTGTTGCAGGCACAGGGAGATGTCCAGAATACAGATACAAACGCAGCATTTACAGTGTCGAGTGTTACATTAGATGGTCTCCAGCTCGAGCGAAAGGCTGAACCTGGGAAAACGGTTGGGCCATTTACTGTGACTGCACGTGCTAAAGCAGTAGTGGTGCGATACAACGGGTCACAGCTTGCGGATATGGTGCGCACACGCATTGCGACTCAGCCAGTAGAACCTCACGCTCGTGTTGACTTTGATGCAGCACAAATGACGGTGCGTGTGGAGTCGTACGATACTATTCGTGGTGAAGCGCAACTGTCGTTACTTGTGCCACTGGTAAAAGTACTTCGTCAGGACGCAGACGCGCTTGCCCCTGAGCAGTTTGCAGGCAAATCTCGTGAGGACATCGACGCACTTGTGAAGGAATTGCAGGGCGTCGAGAATGTACGCACTGATGTGACGTTCTTCCCGTACTGGATTACTAAGGTTCCCTCTGTTGGCGGCACGGTTGAGGTGCAGTTACACATGGTGCCTGATACGGACAAGAAGTAGTGCGGGATTTATTCTTTGATTGTCGCGGTATAGCCCAGTGTTGCGATTTTTGCGACAATCTCTTCAGATGAAATGTGAACGGGGTCGTACGTAATGGTCGCCTCGCTCTTTGCGTAATTGGTCGACGCAGATTCAACCGCTCCTGTATCTTCGAGTTCGCCATCGATGTTCATGGCACAGCTGACGCAGTGCATGCCGGTAATAGAAAGAGTGATCGTTTTTGACATACGTTTAGATTACAGTAATGACTCCTGTGTACATTCCCATGCTGCAAGAGAAGGTGAGCTTGCCTGGAGTCGCAGGTGCTACAAAGGTAACGACCGCTGATTGCCCTGGGGCAACCGTGCGCTGGATCCCTAATTTGGGAATGGTGAACGCTTGAGCACAGGTATATGCATCGGCATTTGTGAGACGAAGAGTGACCAGAGATCCAGCTTTTACTGTGAGGTTCCTTGGGGTGTATCCAGAGGGCTGGATGGTGATCGTCAGTGCAGATTGTGGCAGACTGTTCGTAGAATCTTGTGATGAAGAGGTGGAAGAGATATCAACGCCACTGAGCACTAATACTCCTCTGAGGTTGTAGAGTGCAAGTAATAATATGAATACGCCAGCAACTTTGAAGAAGCGACGTTGGTACGCATCTCCCAATTGGGTAGCGAAATATCCGAGGATGAAGAAGAGTGGGGCAGTGCCGAGCACGAATGAGAAAAGAATTGCGGCGCCGTACCATGGACTACCAGAGGCAATCGCGAGCGCCATCATCGCCTGGGTTGTACCGCAGGGGATGAATACCGTGAATGCTCCAAGGAGCGCAGGTGCGAATACATCTTTACTTTTTGTTTGATTACGTACAAGGCGCGTGAGAAATTTGGGCGGCTGAAGTGCAAAGTGTCGGAAGAATGGGTGTACATTCAGGAGATTCAATCCGGTACCAATCATGAACAGCGCCACAAGACCAAGCATGATTGCCTGCGCTCGTACGGAGAGCGTGAAGACGGAGCCAAACCAACCAAGGAGGAATCCGAGGAAAGTGTACGCGACTAGTTTTGCAAGGATGAAGGCAAGAATTGGCTTTGCATTTCCGTGCTTCACGCCTTCCTGGAGGCGTTCTTGTTCTCGTTGTGAGATCGTGCTCGCAAGTAGTCCGCCTTGTACCGCAAGACACGTAAGGCCGCCCGTTACAAGTCCAGTAAGAAAAATAACAAAGAGATTGGAGTTTTCCATACTTAGAGCCGGGTTCCTTTGAGGCGTAATGAGTTAAGAATAACAGAGACAGAGCTGAATGCCATCGCAGCGCCAGCAAAGACGGGACTGAGTAACCAACCGAAGAAGGGGAAGAAGATTCCGCTTGCGAGAGGGATTCCAATGACATTATAAACGAATGCCCAGAAAAGGTTTTGTTTGATGCCACGCATGGTAAGGCGTGAGAGACGAATCGCCTTGTTAATTTTGGAGATATCGCCGTGCAGAAGAGCAATGCCAGCAGATTCCAGTGCCACATCGGTTCCTGTTGCCATTGCGATTCCTACGTCAGCTTGGGCCAGCGCTGGAGCATCATTAATTCCATCACCTGCCATGGCAACAATTTCTCCTGCGTCCTGGAGCTCTTTGACCTTGTCGAGTTTCATTCCGGGGAGAACTCCTGAGACAATGTCAGTGATACCCACTTGCGCACCGACAAATCGTGCGGTGTTATCCGTATCACCGGTGAGCATCACGACGTTTACGCCAGAGGAGCGTAGTGCGGAGATGGCATCCTTTGCCTCAGGCTTGATAGCATCAGCAACAAAGACTACACCAAGGAGTGCGTTCTTTCGAGCGAGAAGAACTGGCGTCTTGCCTTCACGGGTTGCAATATCGATCGCGCGATCGTCGAAGGAGATTGCAAGGTCGTGCATGAGGGTACTGTTGCCGGCCCAGTAGGTCTCGCCGTTGATAACTCCTGTCACGCCTTTACCTTTGATGGCTTCAAATTTTGTTACGGGATGTATGCCAACAGTGTGATGTTGCGCGTATGAAGTGATCGCATGTGCGATCGGATGCTCAGATGTTCCTTCAAGCGAAGCAAGGAGTGAGATGAGCTCGCCTTCTGAGGTGCCTGGCGCTGCTTGAATGGATGTAAGCTCTGGCTTGCCCTTTGTGAGTGTACCGGTTTTGTCTACGACGACTGTTGTTACACTGTGCAGCTTCTGGAGTGAGGCTGCGTCCTTGATCAAGATCCCTTCTGCGGCACCTTTGCCAACACCTACAATCACCGCAGTTGGTGTTGCAAGACCAAGGGCGCAGGGACAAGCGATGACAAGGATACCTACGAATGAGACCAATCCACCAGAGAGTGCCTGAGAAAAGCCGAGGTATGGTGTTCCGACGCCGATCCATGCGAGGAATGTGACAAAGGCGATGCCAATGACTACTGGAACAAATACGGCAGAGATTTTGTCTGCGAGTGCTTGAATGGGTGCCTTACTTCCTTGGGCATTTTGCACCATCGTGATGATCGACGCGAGCATGGTTTCTGCACCGATTTTTGTGGCGCGGAAGGTGAATGTCCCTGTGGTGTTCACTGTGCCTGCTACGACAGTATCACCTGGATTCTTTTCTTCGGGCATTGGCTCACCAGTGACCATAGATTCGTCAACAAACGAACTGCCATCAAGTACGACACCATCCACAGGGATTTTGGTGCCAGGTTTGATGATAATGGTATCTCCACGCAGCACTGATTCAACAGGTACGGATTCCTCTTTGCCGTCACGGAGGACACGTGCTGTTTTTGCTTGGAGTGTGAGAAGTTTTTCGATAGCGTCACCGGTACGGAGCTTGGCGCGTGCTTCTAGGAATTTACCAAGGGTGATGAAGGTGATAACTACGATGGTAACATCATAGTATCCGTATTCAACAGAAAGATATGGTCGCAGCACTTCTTCAAAAGCACTCACAACAAAGCTATAGATGAACGCTGCAAGCGTGCCGATGCCGATGAGTGTGTCCATGTTTGCCTTGCCGTAGCGGAAGAATCGGTAAACACCGGCGAGGTAGGGGGTTCCTACAGCGAACAATGTGTAGGTGGCAAACAGCGGCATGAGATGGTGGAAAAATTCCTTCCAAACGATCGGCATTTCAGGGAGCGATCCGATTTGAATGAGAAACTCCCAGATCATGAGTAGTACACTAAAGATTGCCAAAGGAATGACAGAAAGAACCTGGTGCTTGAATGAGCGGATTGCTCGTTCCTTTTCTTGGCGCGATTGCTGCGCACTGGTGTGTTGCGTATGGTCCTCAGCTTGTTGATCGATGAGTGAGTATCCTAGTGATTCAATAGCCTTGGAAAGTTGTGTGGGATTGGTATGTGCGGTGTCGAAGACTACGCGTGCGGTCTCAGTGCCATAGTTCACATCTACTGACGTAACACCTGCCTGCTTCTTGAGGGTGCGGGTAATGATATTGGCACAGGAAGCGCAGTGCATTCCTTTGACAGGGAAATTCCGGTTTGACTCCATATCAGGCTTTTTTAATGATACCCATTATTTCTTCGATGGCTTTTTTCTCTCGACCTTCTCGGATTGCCTTTGCTGCACAGGTGGTGAGGTGGTTCTCGAGAATGATCTGATCGGTATCGCGTAGTGCTTTTTGCACGGCCTTGGATTGGTGGATGATATCAATGCAATAGGATCCTGACTCCATCATCTCGATAACTTTTTTGAGATGACCGAGCGAAATTTTGTAGCGATGCAGGATTCGTTCTTTTTCAGATTTGGGTTTGTACATGTGTGCGATGTTAAGTCCCCCTCTGGGGGATATGGTACGCCAGGTATTTGAGTGGCGTCAAATCAAGACAAGAAACCCATGTTTTTATTGACAGTGCGAGAAACCGAATGGTACCGTATGGAGTACGGGATCTCCCGTTTTTCTTAGATTTGTTATGCAAGACGAACAGGTTAGCCATTTGCGACACTCACTCGCGCATCTTCTGGCAGCGGCAGTATTGGAGTTGTATCCTGATACGAAGCGGGCGATTGGTCCTGCAATCGAGGATGGATTCTATTATGATTTTGAATTTTCTGCTCCGCTTCCAGAGTCTGCGTTGCCAGCAATCGAGCAGAAGATGCGAGAAATTCTGAAGACGTGGAGCACGTTCGAGCGTCGTGAGGTAACCGCAGATGAGGCGCGAGCGTTGTTCGCGGGGAATCCGTACAAGCTTGAATTGATCGAAGAATTTTCTAAGGGTGGACAGATGCTCACTACATATACCTCAGGGTCGTATGTAGATTTGTGTCGTGGAGGTCACACAGAGAGCGCAAAGGAAATTGATCCGAAGTGTTTTTCTCTGGATCGTGTCGCTGGTGCGTATTGGCGTGGAGACGAGCACAACACTATGTTGACGCGTGTGTATGGTCTTGCCTTTGCAACAAAGGACGAGCTCGTTGCACACAAAGCAATGCTTGCAGAAGCAGCAAAACGGGATCATCGGAAGCTTGGTCAAGAATTAGATCTCTTTGCGTTCAGCCCGTTGGTGGGTCCTGGGTTACCATTGTTCACCCCACGTGGAACTGTGATGCGCAAATTGCTTGAGGAGTTTGTGTGGGAGCTCATGCGCCCGTATGGGTATGATCGTGTAACAATCCCACACATGGCGAAGGTGGATCTCTACAAGACCAGTGGTCACTGGGATAAGTTCCAGGATGATATCTTCCATGTTTCTAGTAAGAAGACAGATGATCTGTTCATCATGAAGCCGATGAACTGCCCGCATCACACGCAAATCTATGCGTCGCGTCCGCGCTCGTATCGTGACTTGCCGCTGCGCTATTCCGAAGTGACTACTGTGTATCGTGACGAAAACACAGGACAGCTTGCAGGGCTTTCACGTGTGCGTTCTATTACTCAAGACGATGCGCACATCTTCTGTCGCATGGATCAAATCCAGCAAGAAGTTGAGGGTGTATACCAGATTGTCACCAAGTTTTACGAAACCTTTGGTATGGCGTTGCGTATCCGTCTTTCGTTACACGACACAGCAAAGCCAGAGAAGTATCTCGGATCTCCAGAAATGTGGGAGCAGTCCGTAGGTATGTTGCGTGGTGTGCTTGAAGCCAAGGGTAAGGAGTATGAGGTAGGTGTAGGTGAGGCAGCATTCTACGGTCCAAAGATTGACTTCATGGCGAAGGATGCGATCGGGCGTGAGTGGCAGCTTGCTACGGTGCAGTTGGATTTTAACCAGCCAGAACGGTTTGGCTTGGAGTATGCGGCTGCTGATGGCACGAAGCAGCGACCAGTGATGGTGCACCGCGCAATCTCTGGTTCGCTCGAGCGATTTATGGCCGTTATTATCGAACACTATGCTGGAGCATTTCCTGTGTGGCTTGCACCGGTGCAGGTGCTTCTCTTGCCAGTAGGAGAGGGACATCGCGATGCGGCACGAGACATTGCAGCGCAGATGAACACCATTGGTATTCGTGCAGAGGTAGATCTCTCTGATGAGACCGTGGGTAAGAAGATCCGCGCAGCGGAGAAGAGCAAGGTTCCTTATATGGTAGTTATTGGTGAGAAGGAGATTGCTGGTGAGCCGTGGCAGATTCGCCGGCATGGTGTTGCGGATCAGTTCGCACTCACCCGTGAGGCATTCATGGAGCGTGTGCTTCAAGAGACGAAAGAACGTAGCGCGTAAAGTTCCTAGTTTACAGAAAAATACAAAAGGGGTACGGTGAATTCCGTACCCCTTTTGGTATGGAATCTCTTGTACTCCCCAAACTCATCGCCATTGTTGGACCGACTGCCTCAGGTAAGACTGATCTTTCTCTTGCGGTAGCAAAGGCAGTGGGTGGAGAGATCATTAATGCTGATTCTCGTCAGCTGTATCGTGGAATGGATATTGGAACAGCTAAGGAGCCTAATGATGGTTCTGTTGCTGGTGCGTATGCGGTTCAGGGAGTTGTCCATCACCTTATTGACATTGCAGATCCTGATCAGGAGATTACACTTGCACATTACCAGGCACTTACGTTTCGTGCGATTGCAGATATTACTGCACGCGGGAAGGTGCCGATGTTGGTTGGTGGAACTGGGTTATATGTGCAGGCAGTTATTGATAACCTCGATATTCCTCGAGTACCACCTAATGCTGCGCTGCGTCATGAGCTCGAAGCACAATCAACAGAAGAACTCATGCGCATTCTCACTGCAGAAGATCCAGAGGCAGCAGAGACGATGGATCCATTTAATCGTCGGTACATCATTCGTGCTATCGAAATTGTTCGTACAACAGGCAAGAGCAATGCGTCACAAAAGCAGTGTGGTGAGCCCCGTTGCAATGCGCTTCTCCTGGGAGTACAGCGTAATCGTGAGGAATTGGTGGAGCGCATTCACCTTCGTATTCAGCAAATGCTTGATGCTGGACTTATCGACGAGACCAAGCGGTTGATTGCAAAGTATGGTTTGCACCTCTCTGCAATGAGTTCTATTGGTTACAGCGAGATGGAATCGTACATTCGAGGAGAGCTTTCGCTAGAAGCGGCGATTGAGCGCATGGAGTCGCGCACTCGCCAGTTCGCACGAAGGCAGGTCACATGGTGGCGACGTCCTGGAACGCGAGATGTGACTTGGGTAGAGTCTATCGATCAAGCGGTTGCACTTGCTCGTGAATTTCTTCGGGTATAGGTGAGCTGTGCTATACTGGAAACCTATGGGAAGACCACTACCATCACGTCCAGATCCGTCAGCGTTGCGTAATCAAATTCGATTCGGTAGCTCGATTTCGGATATGGCGGCAAATCGAGTGCTTAAGAATACGAATCTCCCGACAGATCGCCCCATGACACTGCATGAACAGGCAGAGTTGCGACGCAAGGCCGCACGCATGCAGCGTAATATCAGCTATGATCGTCGCAAGGAGAATTACGAAGCATATCAGGCAGAGATTGCTGCAGAGAAGTCTGGACAAGCTCCACAACAAAAAACACCGGGAGGTCCTGTGCGTCAGGTTGCTCACGGTGTTGCGGCACAAGCGGATGCGTCACTCAAGAGTCATGGGGTAAGTGCAAAGGGAACGGGCACCACGGGGCTTGCAAGTGCTCCTGGATCAACAACGAAGCCTTCAGGACCGGTTCAGCCGAGTACACCTCCACCAATGCTCAAAGACATCATGTTTTGATTGAGACGGTCAATCGTTGCTGCAGGGTCAGGTGATGCAAATATTTCGCTTGCCATGACGAGATCTTCGAAGCCGAGTGCTACCAAGTGCTCGGCGTTATTTTCGTGTACACCGCCATCTACGATGAATCGTTGTGAATCGGGGAATGTAGTGCGAACACGCGTCATAAGTGCAGCAAGCTCGGGTAGTGCCATGCGCTGTCCTGAGAATCCGATATTCTCAATACCCATAAGAAGATGCCCATACGGATCCATGGGTGTAATGGTTGGTGCAAACGGTGCGGGATTGGTGAGCAGTCGCCACCCAATGTACAACGATGCGTTGAGGCGCTTTGCTGCAGCAACAATACGGTCAGCGTCAAAGGCAGCTGCCTCAGCATGTACGATCACGCGCGCAACGTTGTGCGCTGAAGTCCAAGACTCAAGCACTAAGTCAGGCTTGTCTACCATGAGGTGCAATTCAAGTCGTGGGTGTGGTTGGTCCCAGGTCGCAAGGATTGCGGGGTCTGCCCAAGAGGTTCGTGGCACGAATGATCCGTCGCAAATATCAATATGCACTGCATCTGTATGTCCGGTGCAAAGGGTAAGTCTTTCGTGAAAAACTGCGGGGCTGTCAACGAGAATGGAGGGGATGACCCGCGGCATAGCGCGTCAGAATACGTCCGACGTTATTCGCCGGATGCTTCGATAGCTTCGATTTTTGCGAGGCGACGCTTGAATCGTCCTTCTTCTGAAAATGGTGTTTCGAGCCAGATACGTGTGATGGCGCGTGCGTATTCGTGGGAAAGCACCTTGCCTGCGAGACAGAGGATATTGGTGTTGTCGTCTGAACGCATGGTTCGTGCAGCGAGTGTGTTGTATCCGATGCCTGCACGAATACCCTTGAACTTATTGGCTGCGATACAAACGCCAACGCCATTGGCACAGATAAGTACACCGAGATTGTTCTTGCCTCGGCGGACTTTCTTTACTACTTTCTCTGCGATATCAGGGAAGTCGTCATCTGCAACCAGGGTTGCAGGGCCAACATCTTCGATCTCAAATTGCGGCACGCCGTTGACGAGCTGCTCGGAGAGATGCTTGATGAGATCATTTTTGAGATCGAATCCCGCGTGATCCGCGCCGATGTAGATCTTCATAGTAGGTGTGGACAAGATGAAATTAGTATAGCACAGGTTGGGGTGAGCTTGACATTTTTTGCAAAATATGATATAAATTCCGGTCATTTGCCGAATGTTCGGCGAGTGAAACAATGCTAATTACAGCGCAATTCGCGCAAGGAGGCTCGATCATGAGCAAGGTACTGGCTTCGATGTTCACGGTTCGTGATGGTGAGGTTCTCGAGGGTGTGCAGGTGCGGCGTTGGTGTGTTCGCACCGGCGCAGTGACCGATGCCCGGCAGGGCATGGACATCGACGCGCACTACGGTGTGCGTCATCGATGGACCGAATTCAAGGTGAGCAAGGACGCGCCTCCGCAGGTCACGGTTGAGGAGTTGGGAACCAGCCGTGAGCGGGGTATGCTCTACCAGGTCGGATTGCAGGAGGGCATGTTGTTCTCACGCGCCGGTGTGCCTGACTACACCGAGTCCGATGGGTACACGTCGATCGTGCTGCTCGACACCTGGGCGTATCCGGTTTCTGCAGATGCCGGTGAGCCCAACCCGGTGCAGCACGGAGAGTTCAACCTGGAGGTCGAGGGTGCGCTGCTCACACAGCGCATCGGAGGGATCGGGTGTGGGCTCCACTTGGGCAAGGCGCAGTACAAGTACCAGGTGGTGCCGCTGTTGATGCGGCCGGGGTCGAAGCTGCGGATTCGGTTCGCGGGGATCGCCGGAGAGTACATCCTCTTCAACGACCCGGCGGGCAAGACGCCGCAGGAGGCGATGCGGTTCGACTCCGTAACGCGAGTGACACGTCCGTCCGTTACCCCGGAGCGACTTCGGGCCATCGCTGGTCGAATTGCGGCTCGGTACTCGCAGCCGGCTGCGTAGACGAACGACACGTGGCTGGGAGGCGCCACGACAACCAAACCGCGATACTTCACGTATCGCGGTTTGTGTTTTGTTGACTATTGACATTTATTGCTGAATTGGTTTACTAGAGTGACCGACTGCGTGGAGGTAATCGTGAAGGAAAAAGTGGTTCATCTGCTCACGGCGATTTGGTGGATCGCCGTGGTCTATTTCGTCATTGGTGGAACGAGGACGGTGTCCACGCTCACCAGCACGCTGAGTGAGCCTGAGCCCGTCACCAAGACTCCAGTTGTGCAAGCGGCTGTCACGGCTCAATCTCCTGAACCTATGCAGGAAGTGGAGAGCATGCTGTGTCTATGGCCTGTGCCCGACCGAGTGGAACCGATCACCCTGTGTCTGCACCACGATGGCCAAGACCAGCCGATGTGTGACGTGAAGCTGTATCAGGAGGAAGGGAATGCCAGGATGTTTTGTTCGGAACCACGTGATACCACGAATGACTGGGGAGAAGATGATTCGATGATTCGCATCAGCATTGACCCGCAGGATGCGGCGTCAGTGGTCGGGCCACCCGAGCTCGTACTCTTTAACAGGCAGGTGGGTATGGATAAGTGGTATGCGACCATGCGTCTTGGGCCTCCCAATCTTCTGGATGAGAGTTGGGTTGCGCTCGTAGGCAGGTTGTATGGAACGACACTCACCATGTACCTCCCAGACAAGATTACTGAGTCTGCGGAAGTCTGTCGTGGGTATGAATCCGAAATACAAGCTGCATCGCGAGGTCCGGACATGTCTGGTCCTGCGGTAGCAGCCGCGCCTGTGCGGCATCGTCGCGGTCAGCCCCACACGAAGACTGAGCAGGTGGCGAAGGCCCAGCAGCCTGTGAGGCGTCTGCTGGGCCTGGGAATGCTGGAAGGGGGCACGAGTATTCCCATGTCGAGGGATGTGGTGTTCGAGCACCAGACGAAGTAACATGACTACGAGGGCCTTGCCCCCTGGTCGTGCACCAAACCAGACTCCGGTTACCAACAAGGTGACCGGAGTACTGTTTTTTCTGGACAAATACAACAAATTCGCGGTAAGGTACCCTATATTTGTACTGACTATGCCTACCGCGCCGTTTGCACAATGGGAGCACGAAATTGCCCAGTATTGGGATGACACTGACGCGTTCAAGAAGTCGCTCGAACTTCGACGTGGTGGAAAGCCATATGTGTTCTACGATGGTCCGCCATTTGCGACGGGGTTGCCACACTATGGTCACTTGCTCGCGTCAACAATCAAGGATATTTTTCCGCGGTTTGAGACGATGCGTGGACGATATGTTGAACGTGTATGGGGGTGGGATTGTCACGGATTGCCAATCGAGAACATCGTAGAGAAGGAGCAGAATCTCACGAGCAAGAAAGATATCGAGAAGTTTGGGGTTGCGGCATTTAACGATGCATGCTGTAATACCGTGCTTATGTATGCGGGTGAATGGAAAAAAACCGTTCGCCGTCTTGGTCGTTGGGTCGACATGGACCGCGCGTACAAAACCATGGACAAGTCGTACATGGAATCAGTGTGGTGGGTTTTTGCCGAGCTTTGGAAGAAGGGGCTCATCTACGAGGGACATAAGGCAATGCATATTTGCCCTCGTTGCGTGACGCCATTATCGAATTTCGAAGTGGCGCAAGGATACAAGGATGTGAAGGACTTGAGCGTGACTGCGAAATTCCGTGTGAAGAACGCACAGGAGAAGCTTGGTATTGCAGGGGATGTGCGTGTCATTGCCTGGACAACAACTCCTTGGACACTACCAGGTAATGTATTGCTCGCGGTTGGTGCAGAGATAGCGTATGCGCTGGTGAAGATTGAAGGAGATGAGACCTTGTGTGTGGTTGCCAAGGAGCGCATCAATGAACTCATCGACAATAAGAAATATGAAGTCGTGAAGGAGGTTGCAGGCTCGGCATTGGTTGGCCTGACATACGAGCCACTCTTCCCGTACTATGCATCGACACCCAATGCGTTCCGTGTTGTTGCGGCTGATTTTGTGACAACAGAAAACGGTACAGGTGTGGTGCATATCGCTCCGGCATTTGGTGAAGATGACTACAATGTGGGCAAGCGCGAAGAAGTGCCGATGGTGCAGCATGTGGGCATGGATGGTGTGTTTCGTCCTGAGGTTACGGATTTTGCTGGTAAGGAAGTGAAACCTAAGGATGATACCACTGCAACAGACGTAGAGATCATCAAGTGGCTTGCACATAATGATGCGCTTTTCTCCAAGGCGAAGTACGAGCATAGCTATCCACATTGCTGGCGCTGTGACACGCCGCTACTCAATTACGCAACGAGCAGCTGGTTCGTGAAGGTGACGCATCTTACTGGCGATTTGCTTGCAACCAATGCAAAGACACATTGGATGCCAGAGCACATTAAGGATGGGCGATTCGGGAAGTGGCTTGAAGGTGCGCGCGACTGGGCAATCTCACGCAATCGATTCTGGGGAGCACCTTTGCCGGTTTGGAAATCTGAAGATGGCGATGTGTTGTGCTTTGGTTCGGTTGCAGAGCTTGAGGCAGCCTGTGGAAAGCCTGTGGATGATTTGCACAAGCAACATGTAGATGCCATTGAGATCCAGAAAGATGGCAGAACCTACCGTCGCATACCAGAAGTACTCGACTGTTGGTTTGAGTCTGGTTCCATGCCATACGGCCAGATGCACTATCCATTTGAGAATAAGGCGGAGTTTGAGGCTGGGTTCCCAGCAGAGTTCATTGGTGAAGGTCAGGATCAGACGCGAGGTTGGTTCTATACACTTCACGTGCTCGCAACGGCACTTACGCGTGGCGAAAATCCATCGATTCGTGTTGAAGGAGGAATGGTTCCTGCATTTCGTAATGTCATTGTGAATGGCATTATCCTTGCGGAAGACGGCAAGAAAATGTCCAAGCGTCTCAAGAATTATCCGGACCCAGTAGAAATCGTGGAGAAGTATTCGTCTGATGCACTACGCTGGTATCTCGCGTCGTCACCTGTGGTGCGTGCAGAGGAGTTGCGATTCTCGGAGCGTGAAGTAGATGAGGTGTACAAAAAGACGATGCTCATCTTCTGGAACGTGGTGGAATTTTTGCAGCTCTACACGAAGGATGGAGGTCTTGCAGGTGGCACTGTGGTTGGTACAGGTAACGTACTTGATCGCTGGATCATGGCGCGCTTGCATGGCCTTACCGATACGGTAACGCGCTCGCTTGAGGCATATGATCTCGTGACAGCAACGCATTCGATTGCAGACTTCATCACGGAGTTGTCGCAGTGGTATGTGCGTCGTTCGCGTGATCGATTCAAGGAGCCAACAGATGATGCGCGTGCAGCGGCAGCAACACTACGCGAAGTAGTGATGACAGTTGCGAAGTTGATGGCACCGTTTGCACCGTTCATCAGTGAGAAGGCGTATATGACGCTCGGTGGGGAGAAGGCATCGGTACATCATGAAGATTGGCCGGTTGCAGGTGAGAAGGACTCGGCGATCACTGAACAAATGGAGACTGCTCGCAAGATTGTAGAAATGGGTCTTGCGGCGCGTGCAGAAGCCAAGCTCAAGATTCGTCAGCCGCTTGCAGCACTGCATGTGACAGGGGTGACGGTCGATGCGGCACTCGCGGAAATTATTGCCGACGAGTTGAATGTCAAAGTTGTAGATGGCACGACAGATGATGCTGGAATTACGAAGGAGGCGTCGGGAATTCGTATTGTACTCGACGTTGCTATCACGGATAGCTTGCGTCAAGAAGGAGTGGCTCGTGAACTCGTTCGTGCAATCAATGAGCAGCGCAAGAAGCTCGGGTTCACGATTGCTGATCATGCAGTAGTGACGATCACAGGTGAATCACAGTGGTTGCGAGATGCAATCGCTACGCATATGAACACGATTGGTAGTCAGGCGCGTGCGACCATTGTAGTCGAGGCAGCTCCGGCGAGCGAACAGACACTCGCGTTCGATGAAGGCGCTCTTCACATCACCGTAACAAAATAACCACTATGCAGTGGACCATTCGAACAACACCACAGGAATCTGAAGTGCTGCCATTATTGGTTGTGCCTGTGTTTACAGGGGACAAAGCAATGAAGGAGTATCCAGTGGTGAGCGAAGATTTTGATGCGAAATTTGGCAAAACGCAGTTACTGTACACTGACCCAAGCAACGGCGCGGCGCGCGTCTTGCTGGTTGGACTCGGTGAGCGTAAGCAGTTTTCGCTTGTTCGGTTACAGCGGGCATTTGGTATTGCAACCATTGCAGCACAGAGTAAGAAGATCTCGACATTCGGTGTCATCATGCACGAAGCATTCTTCAAGAAGTGCAAGCCAATGGTGTTAGGTGAGCATGTAGCCCGCGCTGTATTGAGCGCGAGTTATAGTTTCGATGAGTACAAGAGTGGGGAGGAGCGACATGTCGCTCCTGTAGCAGCAGTGACGCTGTTGCAAGTTCCAGCGATTCGCCGTGCAGCGCTCGAAAAAGGTCTGGTGAGCGGTACGGCAATTGCTAAGGCAATTACACTTGTGCGGACGCTTGGTAATACGCCACCGATGACCATGACACCAACGAAGATGGCGGAGGCGGCAATGGATGTTGCGGCAGAGTATCCCAAGACCATGACGTGCGAAGTGTTCGAGCGTTCCCATATGGCCGAAATGGGTATGGGTGGGTTGCTGGGTGTTGCACAGGGATCTGCGGAGCCTCCGAAGTTTATTGTCCTTGAATACAATAATGCACCGAAGAGTGCAGCGCCGATCGTGTTGGTGGGCAAAGGGATCACCTTCGATTCGGGTGGAATTTCGATCAAGCCAGCAGATAAAATGGATGAGATGAAATTCGACATGCTTGGTGGTGCGACTGTCATTGGCACACTCGCTGCAGTAGCGGCATTGCAGTTGCGTGTGCGTGTTATAGGACTGGTGCCAGCGACTGAGAACTTGCCTGGTGGTACAGCGTATCGTCCAGGAGATATTCTGCGAACGATGAGTGGCAAGACGATTGAGGTATTGAATACGGATGCAGAAGGTCGCATTATTCTTGCTGATGCGCTTTCGTACGCAACGAAATTCAAGCCTCGTATGTGTGTGGATCTCGCAACGCTTACAGGCGCATGTGTGGTAGCGTTGGGAACAGAACGCGCAGGGCTCTTCAGCCCAGACACAAAGGTAGCAAATGCATTGCTCTCAGCAGCTGAGCACACAGGTGATCAGATTTGGCGAATGCCATTGGGTGAAGAGTTCAGTGAGGCGATTGTGAGTGAGATTGCTGACGTGAAGAATATTGGAGGCGGACGAGATGGTGGTGCAAGCACTGCGGCAGCGTTCCTCGCGGAATTTGTTTCGTATCCTTGGGCGCATCTTGATATTGCAGGTACTGCATGGAATATGAAACCCAAACCATGGTTGCGCGCAGGTGCAACAGGACATGGGGTACATTTGCTCATTGAGTTCTTGCGCAACGTATGATCGTACGAATCACCGGCGAAGTTGTAGAAAAAAATGAGTCCGCCTTGGTCATCATGTGCGGTGGAATTGGGTATGAGGTGCTTGTGAATCCGTCGGTGAACGAAGTTGCGCGTGTGGGTGAGACGATCACACTTTCAACGTATTTTTCTATTCGTGAGAATTCGCAAGAACTCTTCGGGTTCTTGTCGCGCGACGCGTTGGGGTTGTTCAAGCAGTTATTGACGATTAGTGGTGTGGGCCCCAAGACAGCACTGCATATTCTTTCTCTTGGATCTGTTGAGGAACTTACGGGTGCGATTGCGCGTGGAGATCTCGCATATCTCACGAAGGTCGCAGGAGTGGGCAAAAAGACAGCAGAACGTATTGTGGTAGAGCTCAAGGGCAAGGTGGCGGCGGTTGCGTCCGCGTCATCGGTGGGCGGCGCGGCAGCAGGAGACGGTGCTGCAGAACTTGTTGAGCTCCTTGCACAAATGGGGTATTCGCCAGAGGAGGCGCGCGAGGCAGCGCGTCATGCGATGGTGTTGTTGCCTGAGGCGACACTTGAGGTTCGGTTGCGTGCGGCATTGCAATCGCTGGCACGTTCATAACTATGGCGCAGTCTTTTTTGCAGTCTCCAGCATGGCTCGCATTCCTCGCATCCGAGGGGCAGTGCATGCATGGACATGCACCAGAATGGCAGTGGACCGAGCGTAGGATGGGTCACATTGGGTCGTACTGGTATGGCGGATTTGTGCGTGGTGGGCAGGGGGACGTGAGCGCGATTGTGCGTGAAGCGCAACGCACAGGTGCTGTGTTCTTACGTGTTTCGCCAGTTGATGTAGAGACCGCTGATGTGTTGCGGCAGACTGCGCCAGATGCGCGTCGTGTGAGTGATGCACAGCCGTCTACGTCACTTGTGTTGGATCTGCGATCAGATGAAGCGTCGTTGCTTCGTGGGTTCAAGACAAAAACTCGATACAACATTGGTGTTGCACAGCGGCATGGTGTTCGGGTGGAGATTGTACAGACGCCGCTTCCTGCAGCCACCTTCGAGAAGGTATGGTCACTGTACGAGGACACGGCACGTCGGCATGGGATTCGCAATCACCCGCGTGCGCATTATGCGAACGCACCGGGAGAGTGGGTGCTTGCGTGGCTGGGTGACGAGTTGTTGAATGCGCACTTTTGCGTTGGTTATGATGGTGTGTACACATATCTCTACGGCGCTTCATCTGCTGAGCACAAGGATGCGATGGCGTCCTATCTCACTCAGTGGGAGACCATTCGTCATGCGAAGGCTCGTGGGTATGTGTCGTATGACTTTTGGGGGATAGCGCCTGATACTGCGGATATCATGCATCCGTATCATGGGATTACACGATTCAAGATGGGGTTTGGTGGCGTGGTTGTATCATATCCCGGCACATTCGAAATTCCCGTTGCGCGTGGTCGGTACTTGGTGTATCGTTTTGCAAAATGCATGCGTTCATTGCTGCGCAAGAAGAAATAAACGCCTCCGTCGTTCAATGGATAGGACACAGGTTTCCGGTACCTGTGATAGGGGTTCGATTCCTCTCGGGGGCACACTGCTGCTTTTGTTTTTGGAGTACAACCTCAATTTCACTATCCGCGAAATTGGGTTTCTAACTCGGTCGACCGGGTTGCATCTTTGTGTCTCGCGACAGGAGTAGCTGGCCGGTCGACCTCGCGCTTTTTTATGAGAGTGGTATAGTGATCCAAGTTGCAACCTTTTTTATGCAGATTATATTGCCAGACTCACCAGGTGTGCAGCGATATACCGGTCCGGGTGGATATCAGGTAGCACTGACTAAGGTGGGAATCGATCGACAGATAGATGTGTTCGGATTTCATGATATTGTAATTCCTGCAGGCGAGTTCAGTAAGGAACACTATCACACGAAGTTTATTGAGCTCTTCTATTGCCTCACAGCAATGCGATTGAAGATCAATGATGTCATGCATGAAGTGCCGGCGTGTACTATGATTGTGCTGCAGCCAGGGGATCGGCATGAGGTGTATGCAGATGCGCAGGATGTGAGATTTTTTGCGATGAAGTTCCCTCACATTGACGGTGACAAAGTAGTAACACCAGACTCGCAATGATTATTTTGCTTCCAACTCGACGCTATCGGTTGGTATTGAGTATTGGCGTGTGGTTGCTATGTGCTGTTTTTGTGTTTTTTGCTGGTGCCATGATTCTTGAAACGCTTACAGTAGTTGCCGTCATCAAGCTTCTGCTACTTGTTACGGTTCTGACGTGGGTGTATCGACACATTACCCGTATTGGAGAAATTCGACTAACATCAACAGAACTTCACGTGTTGCAGCCTGGATATGTCGTGCGTATCCCGTTTGCGCACGTTGGGCACGTGCAACAGCGTGCGCAAACTCTCGTGCAGACGTCAGCAGGGTTGCAAACACGTGTGCATCGCGTGATTCTCGATGTGACACTAACGAGCGGCAAGGTAAAGCCGGTAGTGATTTCTATACTGTCTCATGAGGATGCTCAATGGATTGAAAAACTTCTTCAGTTAGCTCAAACACAGGACCAGAAGGCTGTAGCAGCGTATCTTACAACACGAGCAGATGGACAAGGTTCAAAAGGGTATGTTTGGGTTGGGATTTCTTTCCTTATTGTAGGCTCGAGTATCGGATTGATGTTTTACTTGTAGGGCACGTACCGAAGAAGTGGAGCAATTGCTGCCATATTCACGAAAGAGTAGTCGTCGTTGAGTGAAAAATCTCGATCATCGCGCCACACCAGACGATCAGGGTTGTGGCGGTCTATGAACCCGAGACCTGCAGATTCTTTGAGCCAGTACTGTTCCCAAGTTTTGTTTCCGAGATATCGCTCGATCGTGGTGCGAAGAAGTACAGTTTGAAGACCGATACCAGAAGGACGGCCAGAACCACGCCAAGAAAGTTTGCCTGCTGGATACCGATTGTGTACATACTGGGCCATCCGATGTGCTGTTGTGGTGTAGCTAGTATCGCCCAGCTCTTGCCCGACAAGTGCGAGCATGGTGGCGGCAACAAGGTGGTAGTGCAGAGAGTATCGTGCGGGCACCCCTTCGCGGTAGATACCCATTGCATCTACCGAACGTAGACCAACGGAAGTTTTTTCTCGAATGAGTTTTATGTATCTTTCCGTTTCTTCTTCAGAAAATGAAAGAAGCGGGTCGCGAAGAATAAGAACGCCATATCCCGCGCCAAGGAGAGCTCTATTTTCTGTGTCTGGTGCACGTAAGACCCAAGGAAGCATCTCTTGAATATTTGCGAGCGCCTGCGCGCGTTCCTCAGGGGCCAGTATGTCAGGGCGAGATTGAAGAATGCGAAGTGCGAGGTAGAGGCCAATTGCATCGTGGAAAGATCGTGTAGAAAGAGTTGTACCGTTACGGCGAACCCAATTTGGTTCCTTTGTGCGACGCGTAATAAGGACGTCGCGCAGTACGGTTTCGACTTTCTTTCTGCTGTCTGCGTCATCTCGATCAGTATAGGCAAAAGCAAAGGTCATCTGCATTCTAAGATTGTGTGTACTGTCCTTGGTTCCTTCTTTGTACGCTGAGGATGGAACAGATGATTCCCATCCACTTCCGGTCCAAACAGCATCCAAGTATCTGGAATATCGCTCTGGAATACTATGGAGTTGTAGATCAATACTTGAAGCTGCTGTTGTAGAATACGAAAACGTGATGCTTGCCAGTACAAGTATCACGCCCACACTACTGCGCTGAAGAAGGTTCAGGCAGCGCATACTGAGGATTAGTCTCCTAATTCGATCGCAGCAGAGCTGCGCTGCAATGAGCGGTTGATAACAGTGTCAGTTGCCTCAAGCGCTGTGGTGGTCATGAGGAGCTGCTGTCCAGCTGTTTGTGTATTGAGACGGATGACGAAGGATGCGCGTTCGATCTTGTTGCCGCTCGAAATTGATGGGATTGTCCAGCGCGCAGATTTTGATTTTGCATCAAAGGTGAGAGAACCGTTTTGGAGTTCTTGGCCGAGCCACTCCACTTCACCCACGAGTGATGCCTTCACTACAACATCCTTCACTGCATGTGTGTCATTCTTCACAGTCCAGGTGACGCGGTACGTGTTGCTCTTGCTGGTTGGTTCGAGTGTTTCTGGGTTCACAGGTACTGCGTCTGCATCAATAGCCGTGTCAGAACCAATAGTAATGGTTATGGGCTGGGTCTGTAACGAAACACGTGTGCCATTGTCGTATGAACCTTCAGCAATGGCGGTGATTGTGAATTGGGTGAGCTTTGTGTAATCCAGATTTGCTCTGGACAGGAGACTCAAAGAGAAGGGGATGGTGTCTTCTTTTTGTGGTTCGAGGTTGGCGAGTGCTGCGCGTTCTTTGCTGCTCCAGGAGAGTGTGACGCGGCGCGTGTCTGGGTTTACCTGTTCTCCTGCAATCTTTGGTTCACTCCCGGCGTTGAGTGAATTGATGGCGAGAATCGATTTGTTCTGAAAAGATGGAGTATCCATGACCGCACGAATGGTGAGGTTTTTGATGGGTTTGTCGCTGGTATTCTTGGAGAACAATGAGAATGTCAGATTACCTTCCGGCGCAATAAGTACGTCAGAGCTGGATCCATTCGCGATGAGGGAAAGGACCAGTGAGCTACGTGCAATAGGGAGCTCGTGCTCATGAGTGGCAACAACGTACTCCCGGCCGCTGTCCATCAATGAGGCAGTTGTTACTATTTTTTCGGTTTCCAATGCGTCACCGGTGAAAGAGCCGTTGGCTGTGAGGGTGATGGGTTTTTCCGGCGTCAGTGATGAAAGTAGCCATGTTCGTGCATCGATGCGCTGTACTCCTGCAGGAATGGTTTCTCCTTTTTTTGGTTCTGAGAAAGTAAAGTGGCTGCCGCCATCAATGACTACTCGCACGGTACCTGTAGTTGCTGTTGAAACGCGCAACGTAACAGGAAGCGCGATTGCGGATCCAGGCGAAGCGGTCTTGGGGAACTCTGTAACGAGTGTGATTGGTGATTGGTTAATCGTCTGTGTACTCGAGCCGATTGTCTGAAATTCTGAATTGAAATTACTTGGTCGATATGTGAAAAAAGCTCGCAGTGATTGTTGTGAACCTGTGGATCCAACAAGAACACCAGTAACTTCAAGTTCTACGTTTTTTCCGCCCTCAATGACACCAAATCTCCATTTACTTTTTTCTGTATCAACGGGGAGAAGCGTGGTGTTGGTGACAGTGAATCCCTCAGGGTATGCTACTGTGAGTTCTGTTTTTGAGAGCTCGAGACGCTGTCCATTGCGAATACGGATGCGATAGGTGATAGAGTCGCCTGCGGTGATCGTTTGCGGAGCTTGAATATCGATAGCTACTGATTGTTCTGCAAAGTCGCTCTGTAACGAACTGAAGACAAAGAAGCCACCCCATGCCGCACCACACGCCAAGAGCAAGAAAACGGTAGCACCAGCAACAACACGGCGCCAAGTACGCGAAGCACCGTGCGTGAAATGCTTCATGTCTGGCACGTTACCATCTTCGTCTTTATAAATAGACTGTAGTTGCTGCGTACGCTCATCTCGAGACTGCGACTGCTGCGTGCGACTGCTGCGCTCAGGAACTTGTTTTTTTTGTGACGAGGACGCCTTGGTCTTGGGAAGAGGCTTCGCAGTGAATCGGTGATCTTCGGTAGGCATATCGTGGAGGTTAGCGTTGAACCGCAGTGAGGCCAAAGAAAGTATCCTGGTTAAATGCGGATTCTGTGACAATTCCGTTATCGATGTGCTTGGTTACGGCAGGATCACCGTTGTTCCAAATAGTGCGCCATGCAGGAGGCACAAGCACATGTGACTGCATGACAAAATTACGTAGTCCAGGTTGCCGTTCTAAAAGTATGCTGTAGCGAAACGCTGGATCGTAGAGTGTTGCAGCGTGCGCCGCGCGCACAAGAGCATTTTGCGTCTTTTGTACGGAGAAGACGGAGAAGGGGAGGCGATACGTGATGCGAGCCACGCTTGTCTCGCGGGGTTTGGTCACCACCCAGTTACCAAAAACCGTCTTGCCGAATTCTTCGGTGATTCGTGTTCCCGATGCCTCGTCAAATGATTGTGCTGTTTCGACATGGGAGAGTAGTTCGTTTTTTGTGGCGTAGGGGAGCGGTGTATGGAACTGACTTTCTGCGGGGAATGTAAATCCGGATGCTTCAAGAAGTGTGCTTCCTTTGGGGACGTACATGCGCACGTAACTGATGCTACTTGCTTCGCTGGATACACCATCATGGGTGCGAATAAAGTTGACAGTATTGATCACGGAACCGTCTGGTTGTATCCATGCCTGGTGCTCAATACGACCAGTCAAATCCGCATCGGACTTCTCTCCGCCGATATTACTAATGTTTACATGAAGGTAATCTCCGGATGTTGTGTGAAGTGCGCCATCCCATCCGAAGGAACGAATGCTATCCTGTATCCCAGGGTCAGTGCTGTAGATCAGGATATCACCGCGTGTGAGGCCAGATCGAATTGCCGAAGCAGCAGCAACGTGACCACTCAGGGGTGCGCGCGCTAAGCGATCGATCAAGATTGGACCAAGCTCAGCGACAACAGACTTTGGAGTTTTGCTTCCGGTATTTCGCGCCTGAGCAATGTGTGTTTGGAGAGCATCTCGGAACGAAGTTGCTGTGATTTGGAGCCCTCCGCTCATGGTTATAGGCCCAGTAGCGGTGAGGAGATCACTGAGAACTTGGTCGTTAATTGCAACAACACCATCCACGGTTGGACCGCCTGATCGTTCATAGAACCACATGAGATTGCGCGCAGTGGTTGGAAAATCTGGATACCAGTTAGCGTCTTGGAACTCCCAGCGGCTGTTGACGAGCGATAGTGGGTGTGGTGGTTCTTGGTGTACAGAAAGTTGACCTTGGAGGTCGTAGGAACCACCTTTAGCAATTTCCATTTTTTTGATTTCACCTTGATCAAGATCCACGAGCGCGAATGACCCAATAAATCCTCCAGTGGCGCGCAATTCAGCAGAATTTTGAAGGACAACAAGATAGCGGCGAAGCGAGTTTGCACCAAGAGCGTCAAGAATTGTTGGCATGTTCTTCCGTAGCAGTGCAACATCGTTTCGTGTGGCTGTAACTGCTGCTGTGACGGTAGCAACTGTCTCGCGTAGATGTTCTGGGAGTGCGGTGGGGTCAACGGATGCTAAGGCTTCGTCTGCACGTACAAGACGTGGGTAGATCCGTCCAAGTGCTTCGTCCCAGTAGCGTAGCCGATCGGTAAGAGTGGTAGACGTGGGTGCTTGATCTTGTGCGTAGAGTAATTGCGATGCAAAGAGCGTGAGGTCTTCGCCAGCTGTGAGAAGCGCTTCGCCACTTTTTACCTTTGCGCCGACGTGAGGGACAATGCTAAGGAGTGATTTGCTAAGCGTATCTACGGAATCAAGTGATGCCTGAGCTTGCTCGAATGAGGTAAGCGCATCAACGAGGAATGAACCACCTTGTGCGGTATCTCCTAGTGCAAGAGCCTGCTTCGTTGCTCGCAGTGCGGTTACAGCGTCTTCGCTGCGGGCGGTGATAGTATCACGAACCGCACTGAGTTCCGGGTAGGTCGTGAGCGCGTAAATTGGCATGGTGAAAAGCAGTGCCAACGTGGTGAATCCAACAGTTAGTGGTCGGCGTACTCTCCCAAAGTTTTTGATGTCTTGAGTGAAGGATCGATACCACGATTGGGTCGATTCGATTTGCCTTTCCTCTGCAACATAGCCTTGACGAGTAAATGTTGAAGCAGGGATCACTCTATCTCTTGTGGGAACGAGTTCAGGCAATGGTTTCTTTGTAATCTGGTATGGAGTGTCAATTGCCTGTTCGGTTATAGCCTTTGCTCGTTCGCGAAATGCTTGGAGGTTTGGTCGAAACCCTCCGAGTTGGGTTGGTGCAAGAGGGGTGTGGTGTAATGGAACCTCTGAACGTACTGGGTCTACATGCTGGAGAACATCTGCAGCACGTGGTTTGAGGTCCACGATATGAGACGATTGCGTTGTGTGCGCATGGTCAACAACGGTAACAGGAATCTGGCGTACGCGGAGCGACGCTGATTCGTGCGTTGTTGATTGGGGAGCGACAAGCTTCTCCCGGGCCATTTTTGTAAACAATTATCAGGCCCAGTATACCATAGTTGCTGTGTCGTATGCCATGCGCTCCCAGGAATATTTTGCGAGTACTGCCGGAGCAGCAGCAATAGTTCGTTCACGTGCCGCAGCATCAAGGAGTATTGTCTCAATGCCTGTCGAGATCGCGTCGATTGAAGTTGGGTCTGTGTATATTGCGGAAGGACCAAGGATTTCGGGCAAACAGGAGGTATTGCTTGCCAGCACAGGGACCCCATGTGCGAGTGCTTCCAGCGGAGGCAGGCCGAATCCCTCTGAGAGAGAAACATAGGCAACGCCACGGGCACCGTGGTAGAGCTGTTGCAATTCGCGATCCGAAACACCACCACGAAGTTCGATGGTATGCCCCAGTGCTCGTGGAAATTGTGTTGCGATTTTTTCCTCTAGTTGTGTGTAAAAACGCGTGTGTTGTCCAACAAGTACCAGTCGGGTTTGGTCTGCAGGCCTTCGGTCTTTGTACTGCATGAATGCGCGAACAAGTCGGAGGAGGTTCTTGTGTGGGTACGCTACTCCAACATAGAGAAGATATGGCGTTGATGTTTGGGGTGCAATTGGTGTGGGATTGTATGGGGGTGCTCCCTCGTAGATGACCGAAATTGGCGTCTTTACAGCTGGGTACCAGTAGTGGATTTCGTCGGCAACGTATTGCGATGGAGTGATGATGTGCTTGCTTGCATGGACTGCACGGTGTACCGCGAGGCGGTAGCCAATTTTTTTGAGACAATAGAGTAAATATCCACGAGTAGAGGTGTCGCGTCCTGGAAATCGACGAAGTGTGAGGTCGTGAATAGTAGTGACAAAAGGTCCACGGTAGAGCAACGGTATATTCCAATGAGGAAAGTGCATGAGGTCTACACCGGCCTGCTTGATGACTGATGGAAATTCGTACTGTTCTCGAACTGTATACCAGGGGATATCAGCCACAACGATCCTGAATGTTTTGGATGGGAGCTTGGCGAAAAGCGCACGATCACTTTCGAGAACAAAAAGAGTATACACTGTAGGAGGTGTGCCAGAAGGAGGTGTGAGTGCCGCGAGTTGCGTAATGAGGTGCCGTAGATATCGACCGTGTCCACCGTGGATCCCAGCCATGCGAGCATCAATGCCGATGTGCATAGGTGCATACTGTTGTGAGGAGCGTTCGTGCGGAATTCTCCCAGGAGAACGCCTGTACGCGTTGCTTACCTCTTTGTGTGAGTGTCGCACGCACCTGTTGGTCTGTCAACGCAGTATGCAGAGCGTGCGCTAGCATGTCAGGGCGCCAGGGCACTGTGAATAGCGCAGCATCTCGAGCAGTTTCAGCGAGTGCTGAACCATAGCTAGTCACCACTGGGATGCCAGCGGTAAATGCCTCCAGAATAGGTATACCAAATCCTTCGTACCAGGACGGGTATACGCAGACAGTGGCATGTGCGAGTGCTGCAGCCTTTATTGTGTCATCGACAAAACCAAGAATATGGACACGCTGTGCAACGCTCGTGTGCTTGTTTAGAAATTGCTGTGCTTCATTCCAACCATAACCTTCGCCTCCAATGAGTATGAGTTCAGCATTGGGAATGGTGTGGAGCACCTCCTTGAATGCAATGAGTGCACCAAGAATATTTTTTCGTTTTTCTCGTGTTCCAATCATCAGAATCTTTGGGTTGGGCGATAAGAATGGGCACTGTGAACTGCAGACGTGTGTCACAGTAGGAGGGGCTGCAGGTGTGATGGTGGTACATCGCTCGTGGGGAATGCCGAAATGTTGGTGTACATCTGCGCGCGTACTTTCCGATACTGTGAATACATGTGTTGCGCTGCGAACGAGCTGAGAAAGCCGGATTGCTCGGTGCCACAACCGAGCTTTGGGCGAAAAAAGATCGGGTGCAATGGCCATGGAGACATCATGGATGGTTATGAACAATGGTACGGATGATGTTACGCGTAAGAAGTGTGGATTGAGTGCAACAACAGCGTCTATCGGGCCAGAACCTGCACGTTGTGCTATCCAGTCAATTGAAGGGTATCCGGTGGCTACGATGCTTGTATGTAAGAGCTTGTTGGGAATTCGTGTGTGAATTGTACGAACATGAGGAATCTTCCATCGAGGGGCACGGGTGGTCATGGCTCCAGATGCGCTGTTGCTGTAGACAACAAACTCATGTTTGCTGGACTCAGGTAATGCAAAAAGTGCATCGAGCAGATGGGATGCGAATCTGGATACGCCCGTTGGGTGTGCATCAAGCAGCGGTCGTCCGTCGATGAGAATCCGCATAGGGTGTGGCTTTGTGTGCAGAAACAGCCTGGTTCACGAAGGTGCGGATACGTTCTTTGAATCGTTCTTTAGAGAACGGAGCAGCTGTGCGTGCGATTGCTGCTGGGGATTCGAGCGTCTGTGCGTCAAAGTGTAGGACAGCATCAAGCAGGCTTTCCCAGGTTTGTTCAGGAAAAAGTACGCCGTTGACACCTTCCTTGACGATCTCGGTCGCGCCATCCTTACGATACGCTATGACAGGACATCCCTGTGCGAGCGCTTCAGTCATGGTGATCCCGAAGTCTTCTGCTTGAGGATTGATAAACGCACGTGCGTGCGCGTACAGTTGCCATTTGTCTTCTTCGCTAACCTGTCCAATAAACTCAATGGATGGTGATGTTGCGAGGCGGCGGAGTTGTTCGAGTTCCCGTCCTGTGCCAAAAATTTTGAGTGGTAGGCCTAGCCGGTTGAACACTTCGATGACAAGGTCGATGCGCTTGTATCCTACGAGGCGTCCTCCTGCAAGGAAATACGTTCTGTCTGTATGAGCAGCAGGAGTGCGGTTGTTGCAGTTGTCGATAGGAGGTTCAATCACCGTGCTTGTTCGTCCGTACCATCGACGAATGCGCTGCGCAACGGTCTGTGAATTCGCGATGAAGTAATCAACGCGATCACGAGCAGCGCGGAGATCCCATATGCGCTGCCAGGCGATTATTGGAGAAAGGAGCCACTTCACGGGGCGTGGTTGGGGGAGCTCTTTGAGGTAGCTTGCAGTATCCGACCAGAGATATCGGGTCGGAGTATGACAATAGCAAATGTGAATGGTGTTCGAGCCGACCTTAATGCCTTTCGCATATGCACTTGTTGAGGAAACTACTACATCGAAATCAGAGAAGTCGTATGACTCAGTTGCCCAAGGCATAAGAGGCATATACCATTGGTATTTTTTACGTGCAAAGGGGAGCGAAGAGATGTAGCTTTCACGTATTTCTGCTCGAGCAAGATTGTCTTTGAATTTTTCGCGGTCAATAAAAAGCGTATAGATAGGTGCCTCAGGCCACAGTTCGTGTAGCACACGAAGTACCCGCTCTGCTCCACCGTCTTGTGAGAGATAATCGTGTACGAGTGCGATGCGCATATCATTCCGCTTTACGTCGACGTAGCACTGCCCAAGGCGTCTTAATCAGAATGGCAATATCCATGAGAATGGACCAGTTCTCGATATAAAAAGTATCGAGACGGATTTCATCTTCGAACGACAAGTCACTTCGTCCAGAAATTTGTGCAAGACCGGTGATACCTGGCCGTACGTTGTGTACCTGTCGATGTTCAGGTGCATAGCCAGCCACTTCTCGCATTTGATGTGGGCGCGGTCCGACGAGGCTCATCGTTCCAAGGAGAACATTGAAGAACTGAGGAAGCTCATCAATGCTCCAGCGTCGGAGAAATTTGCCAACTCGCGTGATGCGTGGATCGTTGTGAATCTTATAGATTGGTCCGCCATTTTTGGAATTTTTTGTCGCGATAAGTTCTGCCTCGTAGGCGAGTGCCTGCTTTTGATTCTTGAACTGAGTACCGATCGAATAGTGCTGGTACATCGAGCGGAACTTGAGTGTGGTGAATATGCGGCCGTTCTCTCCAACGCGTTCATTCCGGAAGATGACCGGAAATCCAGTTTCGAGGACTGTCGCGATTGCAGCAAGGAGCATGATCGGCGAAGAAAGGATTATCAGTATGATGGATCCAATGATATCTATGAGGCGCTTGAGGATACCACCCCATCCTTCGAGGCGTGTGCGCTTGAGTTCAATGATCGGAATGCCTGCAATTGTATCCACTCCCGTTGCTCGCTGGTACATGCCGAATACGTCGGGGATAAACTTCAAGGTTAGGTGGTGCATCTGGCAGAACTGCAGCACACGTGCAGCATGTGCTTGATCAGATGTGTTGACGAACAGAACTTCTGTGATGAGTTGCTTTGCAACTGTGGTTGCCAGGGACGGTGCATTGGAGTTGGTTAGCGTATCAATACGCTTTACCACGGTGTAGCCGTAGCCGGGAGAATCCTTGAGCGCCTTTGCGATACTATCTGCTGCTTCAGAGGTGCCAATAAGCATGATGCGGCGCGTACCAATACCAGCACTCAGGACAACCGTTCGTATAATACGCAACAGAAGGCGTCCTGTGAGTACGAATACGGTTGCAAAGAATGCACCAGCAAGGACGAGAAAACGTGAATCAAAACGTTCGCCGCTGAAGAAGATGATGAGTGCAAGGACTGCGAGTCCGGCTACACAGGCAGTAATGGTTCGCTTGAGTTCGTCTGAAAACTTCTTGTTGGTCTCGAATGAGTACAATCCATTGAGCGCGAAGAGAAGAATCCAGAGTCCAGCAGTGGGGATCACAACGTCCATGAACTGGCCGAACGTGAGTGAGAATTGCACAGGCCGAATGCCGCGAATTGATGATGCAAAACGCACGTACCAAGCACAGACCCCAGCCAAGAGAAGGAGGGAATAGTCAAGTGGAACGCGAAGTGCAATAAGAAGAGTGTCGAGACGCATACGTTAGCTGCAGTGTACCGCGCACAGGCATCCACGGTCAAAAACAAACCGCCCCACCCTTGCGGGGGAGCGGTCATTGCCATCATACGCCGAATTCTGTCGCCACGCTGTTACCAGCATGGGGGCGATCATATCTCTTGGACTGACATCACTGCCAGACTCTTTGCGAACGAACTTTTCGGAGATCTCAACCTTGCGGTTGGACCAGCGCTGCTCTTGCACCAGGAAGGGTTTACCACGTTGCGGCATTGCTGCCGAACGAGTCGTATAGCGGCTGAGATTTGGATATCCGGAACCTCAGAACTTCACGACACTTTTCACCTTTCACGCGCTTGCGCGCGCTAGTATTGTCTCTGTGGCACTGTCCCGTGCGACGCATCGCTGCGTCGCAGGTGGGCGTTACCCACTTCCGCGACACCGCCCATAGGCGGAGGGTGTTCGGACGTTCCTCTCCGCACACGAGGTGCAGAGCGATCGCCGATGGCGCCCCAACACTAGCACAGCGGGGTGCGTTTGTCAATCTCACTATGCGGCTTTACGAAGCTCAAAAGAAGGTTCTTTGCGTTGCAATGGAACGACGTTATCTGGTGTGTTCTCGGTCTTTGCGTCACTGTATTTTTCTCGGAGCTTGCTGATTTCAGTCTGCATCATTTCGCGCATGCCTTCGCTGGCGGCCTTGAAGTATTCGTTGTCTTTTAATTTTTGCTCACCTTCGGGTGTGAGTAATTCGTCAAAATCGGTAATACCGAATTCATCGGGTCCGATTGCGCGACCAAAGGCTTTCTTCACAGCAGTGGAGGAACCAAGTAAACCAAGTCGTGGCTTGAGAAAAGCCACATCTCGCTTGCGCTTTTCGGCGATGAGTTGCTGTTCGGATTTTTCTAGATCGGCTTTTGCTTCTGCTTGTGCCTGAGCCTCTTTTGCTTCTGCCGCTATTTCAGCACGACGTTCTCGAGCTTCTGCTGTAACTTTACGAAATTCACCGATGTCTGCGGATCCATTGTCTTTGCGGGCGTCGAGCGCAGCTTGGTTTGCTTGCGCTTCGAGTGCATCGAGTTGTGCATCGCCTGTGGATTCTTTTGGTTTTTCTGCGCGCGTAGCCGGAGTTGTGCTTGGTTGTGCTTCAGGAAGTTTACCACCCGCTTTCAGTGTTGCGAGTTCTGCGCGAAGTTGTTCGATGCGCTGCTTGCGTTCAAGTGCTGCAGCATCTGGGGCGACTTCAGGTGACGTCTCTTGTGTAGGGCGTTGTTCTGCAGCAAGTTCAGCTTCGCGTGAACGAATCTGTTGCTGCTCTTTGGTGTTGGCAACAGCCTCTGACTCTGCCTTCATTGTTGCGATTTCCTGCTCTTTCTCGAAGACATCTTTCGCTGCCTCTTGGTAGCGCGCGTCTTCTTGCTTGCCAATAAGCTGTGCGCCATCACGAAGAATATCTGCATCAGATTCGACAGGGATGGGTTTTTGCTCGGTGCGAGGCTTGCTCTCGAGGTCGCGAATTTGATCGCGTAGCGCAGCACGTTCTTTGCTCACCGCAAGAAAGGCAGGCGAGCCGACATCAATTTTTTGGTCTAAGGCCTTGCGCCAGAGCCCGTCGAGTTGCTTCTTGAGCGCTTTGATCTGATCATCCACGGAGGGTTCTGATTTTTCTATTGCTTCTTGTGCTGCTCGCGTGTCAGCATCGGGTGTCTCGACACCGGCAACTTCTTGCATTGCCTGGAGATGTTCTGCTGATTCAAAGGACGGTCGTGCCATACGAAAAGGTCATTTAGCGTACACCAATACGTGTACGGAGTTGTTGCATGGTTGCGCGCGCAGCCTGTTGCGCCCGTGCTGTGGATGGCGCAAGAAGGTCGAGGATTTGATGAGGCTTCTTGAGGAGTGCGGCACGGCGGGTACGGTAGTCTGCGAAGAATTCGCCGATGTGGTGGGCGAGTGTTTTCTTGAGATCGCCGTAACGAATTGGGCCTTGTGCAAATTGCGTATTCACCTCTGGGGGTGCGAAGTGGTGCAGCATGGAGAGGAGGTTTTCAACACCACGAACGCCACGCTGTTGTGCCTCATCCATCGTTGCGATTGCTGCCTCATCTGCAATCCATCCTTTCTTTGCTGTGTATGAAAGTGGAACAATGCCTGTGGTTTCTGTGACGGCTCGCTTGAGCTTGTCGAGGATGACTGAAGGCTCGTCTGTGAGCGCAATGTAGTGCTGCACGCCGAGTGATTTGCTCATTTTCTTTGTTGGCTCAGCGAGACTCAAGACCTTGGGGATGTCTGTAAGGAGCGCCTTGGGTTCACGTAGCTTCGTGCCGTATCGACGATTGAACCAGTGAACAATGTTGCGGGTAAGTTCGATGTGTTGCACCTGGTCTTGCCCTACAGGCACGAAGGCTGCGTTGTACAGCGCAATATCAGCTGCCTGTAGTACAGGGTAGTCGAAGAGTCCGACATTAATATTCTGTACTTGGCGAGCTGCCTTGTCCTTGTACTGTGTCATACGCTCCAATTCGCCCATCGGTGTCACGCAGTTGAAATACCATGCAAGCTCAGTGTGCTCTGGCACCATGGATTGAATGAAAAGCGTGGACTTCTGTGGGTCGATGCCGAGTGCGAGAAGTGATGCTATTGCTTCGAGTGTATTTGCAAACTTCTTCTTCGGATCATAATCCTGTGTCAGAGAGTGAAGGTCGGCTACAAAAAAGAAACAGTCGTATTTGCCAGCATTCTGGATTGCTACGCAGTTCTTGAGCGCTCCCAAATAATTGCCAATATGGATTTCTCCCGAAGGCTGGATACCGGTGATAGCAACTGGTTTTGCTGTGGGCATAGTAAAAAAAGTATACCACTAGATCTTGTAAAAACAACACCTCCCTGGGAGGGAGGTGTTGTGGGAGGTAGTGTTATACCTCAATGAGCACTGGTAGAATCATTGGTCGGCGCTTGGTCTTGGTGTAGAGGTATTCACCCAAATCGTCGCGCAACTTGTTCTTGATGATGTTGGCGTCAGAGCGCGCAGCTTCGTCACTCTTTTCTACGAGCATGCGGGCGCGTTTGCGGACATCCTCAATGAGGTCCTTCTGTTCCTTGAGATGCACGAACCCGCGAGAAATAATATCTGGATTCTGTGTGAGCTTGCCTGTGGTGTGTGACATGGTCACGATCACGACTATCATACCGTCCTCAGCAAGTGCCTGACGATCGCGCAGAACAACCTGACCGACATCACCCACACCCAAACCGTCTACGAATACGTATTCGGTATCAACTTTTTCTTTGAGGAGTGCGCCACGGCCATCTGGTCCGAATTCCATTACCTGTCCGTTGTCTGCTACAAAGATGTTTTCTTCAGGCATCTTCATGGCACGTGCTGCCTTTGCGTTGTAACGCAACATGAAGTGGTTGCCGTGGATAGGTACGAAGTACTTGGGGCGCATGAGCTGGAGCATCAACTTGATGTCTTCTGCCTTTGCGTGGCCACCAGAGTGCACGTCCATCATGGTGTAGTTGATGACATTGGCACCACGACGGAAGAGTACATCCATGAGACGCTGCACGCTGCGCTCATTACCTGGAATCACGGATGAGGAGAAGACTACTGTGTCTCCTGGAATGATCTTCGCAAAACGGTGTTCGTTGCTTGCAATGCGCATGAGTACTGCTGACTTTTCACCCTGCGCACCGGTGCACATGATAATGACCTTTTCCTTTGGATAATCATCGATTTCGTCGATACCAATGATGACGTTCTTCGGTACTTCCATGTACTTGAGCATCTTCATGATCTCGACGTTGGTCTTCATGCTGTAGCCGTCGATCGCGAGTTTCTTTCCGAGTTTGGTTGCAATCTCAATAACTTGCTGTACGCGGGAGAGGAGGGACGCGAAGGTGCCGATAATAATGCGTCCTTGAGCTCGTGCAAAGATCGTTTCGAGCGCCTGGCCGATAGTATGCTCGGAGATCTGATGTCCTTCACAGTTGGCGTTGGTGCTGTCAGAGAGCAACGCGAGTACGCCCTTGCTTCCGATTTCTGCGAGGCGGCCGAGGTCTGCAGGCTTGTTGTCCACGGGTTGGAAGTCGAACTTCCAGTCACCGGTGTGGATAATAGTTCCTACTGGCGTGTGTACTGCAACACCCATAGAGTCCGGGATGTTGTGGTTTACGTGGAAGAACTCAACGCGGAAATGACCGAGTTGCAGTGTTTCCTGGAGGGTGATGGAACGAAGGTTGAGTTCGTATCCACCGAAGTCTTCCTGTCGCTTCTTGATGATCGCGAGTGTAAGAGGAAGACCGTATACTGGTGGATTGCCAAGTTCCGGAACAATGTGTGGAATACCACCGATGTGATCGTAGTGTCCGTGGGTGATGATGACACCACGCACGTTCTTTTCCTTACCCTTCACATACGAGACGTTCGGGATAATGTAATCAATACCAGGCATGTCTTCGTCAGGGAACTGGAGTCCCATGTCAACGAAGATAATATCGTTTTTGTATTCAATGAGGGTGCAGTTGCGACCAACTTCTTCGAGCCCACCTAATACGATCACACGCACCTTGTCGGTGCCAGATCCGAATGATTGCTCGCGTACAACTTGCGAACGGCCACCCTGAAATCCATGGGCGATACGATCAGCAAGTGGACGGCCGTTGCCACGAGGGTGTCGGCTTCCATCATGAGGTGCTTGCCGTGGAGCAAGAAGTGGACGACGTCCTTCGCTTCGGCGCTCAACAGGTGCAGCTGTTTCGATCGTGCGAGCTGGTGCTGGAGTGCTGCTGGCAGCAAGACGCTTTTGTACGGAGTTACGCATCGGGCGAGCACGCAACCCATGCATGGGCGCGTTGCTTCGATGTCCCATTCTCCGCGGGGAGCTTCCTTCTGTTTGTTGCATAGGAAAAAAAGAGAATCTGTTAAGAATAAAAATGAGAACCTCTTTGGTGCCGTGGGCGGGACTTGAACCCGCACACCACAGGTGGTACAGCGCTCTGAACGCTGCGTGTCTACCAATTTCACCACCACGGCGATTCGGTTGTGTGTTTACTTCCAGCTCCCGCTTGTTTCGATATACCACGTGTTCACCGCTGTGAATCGATCAGCAGGTGTTACGATGCGTGACGGAATCGTACTGTGCAGTGTTTTGCGCTGCACATAAACGTAGGACGGATTATAGAGGAAGATCGCTGGAATATCCTTGTCGAGTTGCTCTTGGAACAGGGTGTATTTCTCTGCCTTTGCTGCAACATCGCTTGTAGATCGAGCCTGATCAAGGAGCCCGTCAGCACGACCACTTGCAACATACTGTGCAAAGTTGAGGCCAGGGTACTTCGCTTGCGACGAGTGCCAGAAAGGATATGGATCGGTATCCTCACCAAGCACCTGTCCGAAAAGAAGTACGTCGTAATTACGCTCTTTGAGCACTTGGTCACGCAGTGCATCAGGCGCTACACGTTTGATCGTCACTGTGACACCAATACGCTGCCAATACATCTGTACAGCTTGCGCTGTTTCGATGGCTTCCGGTGTGTCTACGGTCGTGATTGCCACGGTCAGAATATCACCCTTTCTGTTTTTTCGGAAGACTTGTTGGGATGCAGGTGCACCAAGGGTGTCGTCCTCGGTCAATTCAGTACGGCTGACCTCGTTCCACCCAGCAGCTGTGAGTTCTTTGGATGCCTTCTCTATACTAAAAGTAAGAGGGTCGTTCTCAATAGGACGATATCCAGGTGTCCCTGGAGGGAGCGGGCCGGTAAGTGGTGTTGCTTGTCCGAGAAGCACACGCTGAGTGATTTCTTGTTTGTTCACCGCAAGTGCCAACGCCTTACGAACGCCGTTGTTTTGTGCAGCAGTGAATTGCGCTTGGTTGAAGAAAAGCGCTGTGTACTGTGGAAGTGGAAGTGTATACACGTCCACCGTTCGTTTCTTGATTTCATCGACACGAGATCGTGGAACAAAGTGGACACCATCGATTTGTTGGTTGGTAAAGGCCGCGAGCAGAGATTCGCTCTCTTGGAAGTAGGCAAACGAAAACGACGCGATGTACGGAATTTGCCCATGGTATCGGGTATTGCGAACCAAACTGTATCGAAGAATCGATCCGGCGCGACTTTTCGTCAGTGCATCAAATGCATATGGACCTGCACCAATAGGGTGTAGGTTGCCATCTGCAAGTCGCATTGACTGCGCAGCTACATCCTTCCACACATGACGTGGCAAAATACCGGTGGTGAGGAGATAGGGGAATGCAGGGTATGGACGACTTACTGTGAAGACAAGAGTGCGGTCGTCGGTTTTGCGCGCACTCACTCCTTGCCATCCTGCGCGTAATGGTGAACCCACTGCCGCGTCTTGAATGCGCTCAATCGTGAAGAGTACGTCGTCAGCAGTAAGTGGTACACCATCATGCCATTGCAAATTCTCACGCAAGCTAATGGTATACGTTGCACTGCTTGTGGTAATGAAGAACTGTTCGGCAAGATCTGGGACGAGCGTGCCGTCCGGGTTTGCTTTCAGAAGCCCTGCAAACACAAGATGTACCAGGTCACGATCAGCGTCAGTTGTGGCAAAGAGAGGATTGACAAAGCGCGGTGTTCCAACAACGCCCTCCGTGTATTCACCGCCTACTGCAGGAACAATGACCCGATGTGTACGCGCATACTCGAGAAATGCGAGCACACATCCAGCCACAAGAACCGTACATCCAGCAACCCATATCCAAAACTCTCGTCGAGATAAGAAGCGGAAGAAGTAGCGAAATTGACCCCGTGTTGGAATACGGGTACGGGCAGCAGCAGCTACAAGTTGTCGATCATGGCGGCGTAATCGAGCGAGGCGGCTTGCCATGGCGCCAGTTCGGGCGCGCGAGCGCAAAAAGCGCATAGAATGCAACCGTTAAGCAACGAGGAGGTGGAGCGTTGTCGTTCCGAAGAAGAGAACCGCAAACACGATCGTTGCGTAGAAAATGCTTTTTTCAATACCGCGCTTGGTGCTGTATACCGTACCAGAGCCACCAAATGCGCTTCCAAGGCCAGACCCCTTCTGTTGTACAAGAATGCATGCGATGAGGCCGATTGCAAAAATCCACTCGAAAATCTGGAAAATCATACGGGAAATCAGTGGGATCACTATACCAGTCAGTCGAAAAATCGTCAAGAACTGCGCAAGACGTCATTGTGTGGTATACTATCGCCGTCTTATCTTCTTTGTATATGGAGGACGCACGCGAAGGCGGCAAAACGCACGGGATCCATCGACATCCTTGGCATTGGGTGGCGTTGGGGCTCGTGATTTTGGTTGCCATTCTTTTTTTCATCGTGAGCTTCTTGCGATCCTATGCACAAATTGTACGTGCACAAAAAGAAGGAGTGACAACAGGTTTGGTTACGAAAGCTCCGGAAAGTTTTGGGAAGGCTGCAGAAACCTATGGGCCGCAAAAGCAGGTCTCTGATGGAGATTTTGCTGCGCTTGGGCCTGAGGACGCCGCAGTTACTATTGTTGAGTTTGGTGATTTTGAATGTCCATACTGCGGACGAAACTATCCAATTTTCCGTTGGATCAAGGAGCGATACGGCGATCGTGTCCGCCTGGTGTATCGTCATTTTCCTGTTGCAACAATTCACCCTAACGCAGCGTACGCTGCCGAAGCATCAGAGTGCGCGCGTGAACAGGGGAAATTCTGGCAGTACCATGATGTATTGTATGAACACCAGGATGCGCTTACCAAGAATGACTTGTTGAGTTATGCAGGAACAGTGAAACTTGATATGGACAAGTTCCAGCAATGTATTGCAAGTGGTCGCATGCAGCCACGGATTCGCGCGGATGTGCAGGCAGCGTTGCAGGCTGGAGTAAGTGGAACACCAACGTTCTTTATTAATGGGTATCGTTGGGAAGGATTCGTCTCTCAGCAACAGTGGGAGCAAATACTTGAGAACTTGTTGAATGTATGATGACGGCATTACGCCGATTCTCCATTATTGCGTTGGTCGCTACCGCGATGCTCTTGCCTCGCGGTGTTGCTGCATCTTCGGCAGCGTGTTGTGTTGTGAAGAGTAGTTTTACGAAGAACACGATGGGGTGTCTACCGCGACAGATCCCGGATTCGGAACTGGCGAAGGTGAAGGCAAACCCTTCCTCCTTCTCGTCGACGTATTGTGCGATGACAATTCCGTCACTCTCGTTCACAGCAACGCTTGCGTTAGGTGCGTGTGATGCTCAGCCAGCAGCAACGAAGTGTGCTGCGCCTCCAGAACAAAACAAAACGTTTCTTGAGTACAAGACACAGTGGAATACGGGTGGATTTTGTGCGTATAAGGCAAATGGTTCCACTGCGTACGACGCCTGTACCGAGGTGACGGGGAGTGTGTGTCCAGGTGCGTTCAATTATGGTGCTGGTGAGTTGTACTCTGGTCCGAAGAACGGTGGGTTCTGTCCTGCAGCAAACCCGGCAGACTTTTCTGACGCGCTCGCCGCAGGTAACAATGCAGTGCCAGGTAAGGAGGTTGTGTCGGATACCATGGATGGCTGCGTGTACTACACTGGCTCAAAATACACAGATGAGGGTGTGGTGAGTTGTGCAGAGCCTGAGATGGTTCAAGGGAAGAAGATGTGTGCTGTTGCTCCAGCAGGTCAGAACCTACAACCAACTCCGCAGCATCCAACGGAGATTAAGGCGTGTCAGCTGTCACAACATTGTTGTCTTGTCTATCAAGACAACAACAGTGACAAAGTGGCACAAACGAGCGAGGTGCTGCAGTGCAGTCCGCTTAATGTTGGGTGTACTTCAGAAGTGTATTCCAAGGATGCATCAGTAGTAACAGGTAACAAGGATGATGCAGGAACCGCATACGACAAGATTCTGTATCGTACGGAGTCTGTACAAAAAGTGTGTGGGCAGGTGAATGCATGTGCTGGTAAGTCAATTGGTACCGATCAAGCCCTCAAGCAATTGTTGACAAATGCAGGCGCAGCAAGTGCCTCGATGTCCAAGCTTACTCCAGAGCAAAAAGCTGAACTCGAAAAAGTTACCAACGAAAAAGGCCCTACGTGGACGCAGGCGTTGTGTGAAGCTGAGACTAATAACGTGTGGTCTCCGCCAGATCCTTCGATTACTTCAGGCCCGTATTGTCTCACCAATCCCGACAAGGCGAAGGTTGACCTCAATATTCCAATTGGTGGTCTGTCGATTGCATCATTGGCAACGTATATTCCGAACTTGTTCAATTACGGGCTGGGGATTCTTGCGACCATGACGGTGCTTGCCATCATCTTTGCGGGATTCCAGTGGGCTACTGCTGCAGGGAACGCGTCGGCCGTGGGGAATGCCAAGGAGATCATGATGGGAGCATTTGCTGCGCTATTCGTTGCGCTTGGCAGCTATACATTGCTACAAACCATCTCGCCGAACTTGCTTGAATTCAGGCTGCCACCGATTGCCGCGATTCTTCCGGTGGAGTTCTATGGGAAGGGTGATGAGTTTATTTGCTGTGATCAGAAGGGTGTCTGCTTGCAGGTACAGGCGCAGGGACCCAATATGTTTGTTACACTAAGTGATGGCTCGAAGATTGGCTTGGATAGTAACTTTGATGCGAAGACGTGCTTGCCAATGACGGCGCAGGGTGAATATTGTCGTGAACAGGGTCCTATTGGAGACGAATGTCGCAAGGTTGGCGGAACGTGTACTGTAGGACATGAGGATTCTGGCGCAGAAATTCTTACTAATGACAAGTCCCAACAGGGGTGGTGCTCAGTTATTTACAATAACTATATCGGGGGAGCACTTAAGGGGTTCAAAGATCTCGGGAGCACAATCACTCTTGGAATTTCTGATGCTATTGCAACCAAGATCGGTACTAAGATTAAGAGTGGGCCAGATCTGACTCCGGGGACTGGTGAATTGGGTCGGTGTTATAAGAATATTGATAAGCGTGTGGCTGGTCAGTATTGTCGCGCGAATGCAGAATGTGCATCCGGAACATGCGTGCGATTGCAGGATACCGCGAGCTGCTTCTCTGATCGGGAATTAGGTAAATGTAGCGATGGTAATAAGGGAGATATTTGCAACCCACTTGGGCATACGCTCGTGGGAGGCAAGAATGCGTACAAGCAGCAGACGGTGTGCAAGCAGGGGCTTACTTGTAACTTTGTGCGAGAGAATGTTGCCGGTGCATTCGCAGATCCTAATAGCATTCCGGGGGATTATTATGAATGCGGTGATGGTACGCTGAATTCCGCGTGCGGAACAGTTGTGAGTGCGTGCTACGGCAAGGAACTTCCTGCAGGAGATGACAATGATTGCGATGAACAATCCACGTTGCTGGGAAATGCGATCTGTCACTATGAGCAGCAGCGTGCGCACGTGGAGCTCCGGCTTACAACTGCTGGATTATTGAGCGGAACAACCAAGGTCGCATGGGCGGTCCAGATTGCAGGCCAGGGTGCGCAGATGCTCTCGAGTGGTGGGTTGGGCAAGATTGCGGCGGCCAAGTCTCAAGCGCTGCTCGGTATTGCTGGGGGGCTCACTCTAGCAAATGGTGTGTCCCAGGAAGAGCTCAAGCGTGAAATCGCCGAACTTGAAGCCTATGCATATGCGGCAGCATTCACAGATCCGAATGCACAGAATTGCAAATTGGACGAGGGAGCGGCGAGCATTTCCTTGTGTAAGGGCGGCCTCACCTGTCAGAAAGTACAAGGGAACGGCGGATTGCGCTGTGTGCCTGGTAACAACAGTGCTGAAGGATCAATTTGTTCGTACATTGGTGCAGAAGCACATGAGTATAGTGGATTGACTAATAGCGTCTCTAACGGCGACAACTGTGACGAGGCAAATGGTTTGCGTTGCTCCGTTGCGCGTGTTGAGGACTCTGATGGGTGGCACGGTGTGTGTACGAAGGCAACATGGGGTTCTCCATGTCTTGTGAATCCAGCATCTGGCAATGGAACGTGGTCGTATGATGCGCGTGATTGCAATAACATCAAGCCGGACAGCGACCTTGGTGAAGACAAGGTAAGCGGCTACACCTTGGGAGAAGGGCATCCGGTGTGCTACAAGGCGCCCGGCAGCACCGGACCTTTTGGTGCGTGTGGTTATGTGCGCAATTTGGATGAGACTCTTGATAACAAGGTATATATCTCATCCGAGAAGGCCGTACTCTTCACGACCGAGAATACTGCGCAGATCATTAGTGATAACGTGGTTCGTGATATTGGTCAGCCGTGTGCGCTACCGAGTGTTCCAAAGGAGAAGTGGTTTAAGGCAGGGGGTAAGTTCTTCTACCCAGATTTCGTATGCCGTACTGGTCTCAGGAGTCCCGCATTTCGTACACAACTTATTGCTGAGGGATTGGCGATGCAAGCTCCCATGTTACCGAGCTCTGTGTTCTTGACTGATGGTGCTGCGTGGGAAGGCATGTGTGTCATGGACACAGAGAATGTAACGCAGGGTCGCTGTGGTGTGTACGTGGGTAATTCCAAGACAAAGAAAGATTTTCTCTGGGCGCCATTTGATCCAACGATCCACGCCAAGTACTTCTCTTGGTAGTTGTTTGTCGCGGTGGCGCAATTGACGCCATGGTCAACTTGTGGTACGCTGTACACCGTTTCATAATTGAACTTGGCGTATGGCTCAACCGAAGAAAGATGTGCTGACGATTCGTGGTGCGCGCGTGCATAATCTCAAGAACATTTCGGTTGAGATCCCGAAGAATAGCCTTGTGGTGATCACCGGACTTTCGGGTTCTGGTAAGTCATCATTAGCGTTCGATACTATCTATGCTGAGGGTCAGCGTCGCTACGCTGAGTCTCTTTCGGCATATGCACGTCAGTTCATGGATCTCCAGGATAAGCCAGATGTAGATGAGATCCGTGGGCTCTCTCCAACCATTGCTATTGACCAAAAATCCACTGCCCGCAACCCGCGCTCAACCGTGGGAACTGTGACCGAAGTGTATGACCACTTGCGGTTGTTGTTTGCGCGCATCGGCCACCAATTCTGCCCAGATTGCAATATTGAAGTGACGCGGTATAGCACAGGTTCCATGGTGGAGGCGATTCGTAAGATGGGTCGCTCTGGTCATGAGCTCCTTGTGCTCGCGCCAGTGCTTGTAGACGCTACCATCGATAAGAAGACCTTGCTTTCGCATGTTGAAGGTTCGGGGTATGAGTACGTGCGGTTTGATGGAGTGCTTATGCAGAAGGGAGAACTCGATGCAATTGAAGTGATGGCAAAGGTTCCGCACACACTTGATGTGGTTGTGGGCCGCGTAGCTGATGTGAAGAAGGCGAATATCGCGTCGTTTGTTGAGGCTGCATTGCGATTGGGCAATGGCCATGTGCTTGTGTATGACACAGACGAGGACGAGGACACGTCATTCTCGGAGAAATTTGTGTGCAAGAAGTGTAGTAAGGAAATGGCGGAAATTGAGGCACGCACGTTCTCATTCAATAGTCCTCACGGTGCATGTCCTCGCTGTACAGGTCTTGGTGTTGTGTTGGATGTAGACAAGGACCTTGTGATTCCCAACCAGAAGCTTACGCTCGCTGAAGGTGCGATCCAGCCTTGGACGCGCATCACAGGCAATCAAGCGCAGTATCAGAAGGTGCTCGCAGCCGTGGCAGCAGCACATGGATTCTCCATGGACAAGCCGGTGAAGGATCTCTCGAAGAAAGTGATGGATATCCTTTTCTACGGCACCGATGGTCAGGAGTATGACGTAGATGGGAAGAAGACACAGTACGAGGGTATTATTCCGAATTTGACGCTTCGTCACGCAGACACGACCAGCGAATATATCCGCAAGGAGATCGAAGGGTACATGCGTGAGAGCACCTGTCCTATCTGTGAGGGCAAGCGTTTGCGCAAGGAGGCTCTCGCGGTACGTATTGGGGGTAAGAACATCGCTGACGTCGTTGAGATGAGCATCGACGAATCTGCGGTATTCTTCGAGACCATGAAAAAGGGGAAAGTAGGCGATGCAACACTCGACGAGCGTGAACTCAAGATTGCGACGCCTGTCACTCGCGAAATCCTCTTGCGTATTGCAGACCTCAATCGTGTGGGCCTCGAGTATCTCACGCTCGATCGTTCGATGGCGACACTCTCCGGTGGTGAAGCGCAGCGTGTGCGTCTCTCGACACAGCTTTCGACTGGCCTCACGGGCGTAATCTACATCCTCGATGAACCGTCGATCGGACTCCATCCTCGCGATAATGAAAAATTGATTGAGACGCTCAAGGCACTTCGAGATCTCGGCAACTCTGTGATTGTAGTCGAGCATGACGAAGCCATGATGGAAGCTGCTGATTATCTCATGGATATTGGTCCTGGCGCAGGCGTGTACGGCGGCGAACTCATGGCTGCTGGCACGGTTGCGGCAGTGAAGAAGTCTCCGAAGTCTCTCACGGCAAAGTACCTCACTGGCAAACTCTCTATCTCTGTACCGAAGAAACCAAGCGAAGGGAATGGCAAGTTCATCACGGTGCTTGGTGCACGAGCATTCAACCTCAAGAATATTGATGTGAAGATCCCGCTCGGGCGTCTTGTGTGCGTCACAGGTGTCTCTGGTTCGGGTAAGTCTTCATTGGTGATCGATATTCTCTCTAAGGCGCTTGCGGCTGAGTATCACGGTGCCAAGGCAATGCCAGGGGAGTATAAGGACATCAAGGGTATTGAGAACGTGGACAAGGTCATTGCGATCGACCAGACGCCTATTGGCCGCACCCCTCGCAGTAACCCTGCAACGTACACGGGCGTCTTCACACTTATCCGCGATCTCTTCACTGAGGTTCCAGAAGCGCAGTTGCGTGGGTATGATGCAGGCAAGTTCTCCTTCAACGTGAAGGGTGGCGGACGCTGTGAAGCATGCTCAGGGGACGGCTCAGTGCGCATCCCAATGCAATTCCTCTCTGATGTGTTCGTAGAGTGTGCAGAGTGTGGCGGCAAGCGCTACAACCAGGAAGCACTCGAAATCCAGTACAAGGGCAAGACTATTGCTGATGTACTTGCGATGACTGTAGAAGAGTCTGCACGATTCTTCAGTGATATCCCCGCGATTGCGGACAAGATGCAGATCTTGCGTGATGTAGGGTTGGGCTATGTGTCGCTTGGTCAGTCTGCAACCACGCTCTCCGGTGGTGAAGCACAGCGTATCAAGCTCGCTACCGAGCTCTCACGCCGCGCAACAGGCAAGACGCTCTATATTCTCGATGAGCCTACAACGGGTCTACACTTCGCAGACATTGAGCAGCTCCTGGGCGTATTGCGCCAGCTCGTAGACAAGGGCAACTCTGTCCTCGTGATCGAGCATAACTCTGATGTGATTCGCGCCGCAGACTGGATCATCGACATGGGTCCAGAAGGTGGCAAGCGTGGCGGTGAAGTTGTGGCTGAAGGCACGCCTGCGGAGATTATGAAGAACAAGAAGAGTATGACTGGGCTCTATCTCAAGGCTGCGTCTACCAAGAATGCGTAGTATACATAAAACAAAACACCGGCGGCCGCCGGTGTTTTGTTTTTGTGATCACGATTTTATTTCGTCTCAACCGCTTTCTTTGCTGGCGCTGCGACCTCTTTCATTTTCTTTTTAAATTTCGGATCGCGAACGTAAGCGATTTTAGCGCGGCGGACTTTGTACTTAGCTACCACTTCAATGTCTGCAATTACTGGCGAGTGGAGTGGGAGAATCTTCTCAACACCTACACCTTCGCTGACCTTGCGAACCGTAATGGTCGCACCTGGCTCAGAGCCGTGCTTGCGGGCGATGACAAGCCCCTCGAAGACCTGGATACGCTCCTTTTCTTCACCTTTCTTGTTCACGTCCTTGATGCGCAACGAAACACGGACCTTGGTACCGGTCACAATGTGGTCGTATTTGCTAGGAGTTACTGCGAGTACTGGGCTTGGCATACGATTTTTCTGATACGAGGCCTAGTGTACGGCCGTTAGGATTTTTTGTCAAGAAAGGCCAAAATTTGGTCAAACGTCTCCTTCGGGGTGATGTTTGAAGTGTCGATCCAAAGGTCATAATGGCTGGGTTCGAGGTGGTTCAGACCATTATAAAACTTGGCATATCGTGCCACATCCGAGGCATCGCGGGCCTCGATATTGGCTCGAAGGTCGTCTGGAGTCTTGAATTTGCCTTCATTTCTGCCTTCAGGGCTGTCTTGGAGGTCCTTCCAAATGCGAGCTACAGACGCGTCACGGCTGCAGTCCAGGAAGATCTTCACGGAATGGGGGATGAAATGGAACCCGAGGCGGCCCTGGATAATGAAGTTATCCTTGGTCACACCAAGCTCGCGCTGGTAATCATCGACTTCGGTGTCGGTCGAGGGGTCTGTTTCACCGAGTTTGTTGTACTCAGCCAGGGTGAGGCCTCGGCGACGAGCGATCTCGCGGCGGATGGATCCGATATCATACACTTCGTATCCGAAGTGGTTGGCAAGCATCGTGCCGACCGTTGTCTTGCCAGATCCTGGACGACCAGAAATGGTGATGATCATACAAGGGTTGTAAGTGTAGCAGCGAGTTCCTCAGGTAATTCGCTGGTGTAGGTTACCTGTGCGCCGGTTGCGTCGGCGAACGTTAGCGCGACAGCGTGCAAGAAAATACGCGGGAGTGTTCGATCCATGGTGTCTTGCTCGTACGAAGGAAGCTGGTAAATCGGATCTGCAACAATCGGCATGCCCAGTGCAAAGAGGTGCACGCGGATTTGGTGGGTACGGCCAGTCTTGGGCTCTACGTGCAAGAGTGTTTTGGTCTTGAATCGGCGCTCAACGCAGTAGTACGTGTGTGCTTCGCGACCGGTCTGGTTGTGTGGGCGTGCAGCCATTGTAGGACGTGTGCGTGAGCGGGAGATAGGGAATGTGATGTCGCCATCCTCTGCAGCTGGAGCGCCGTGGACTAGCGCCATATACACCTTGTGCACTTCGCGATTCTTGAACTGTGCCTTGAGATTGTCGAACATCTTTGGTGTTCGCGCGATAACCATAACACCAGAAACATCGCGGTCGAGGCGGTGCACAATACCCGGACGGTCGGGTGTACCAACGTGTGCGATCTCTGGGTAACGCGCTACCATCCAGTCTGCGAGCGTCTCGCTCTTCGAGTGTTCAGTGCGGTGTACGAGCATACCAGAAGGCTTGCGCACCACAATATAGTCTTCGGTCTCAGCGATGATTGTGGGTTCTTCTGTGTGAGGCTTGCTTGCGGTACGGTGTGTACGACGTGCGCGAGTTGGTGCTTTCTTCTTCGTGATCGCTTCTGGTGCTGGAGCGTCAGTATCTACAACAACCTCATCGTGAGGACGTAGTGCGTAGTGCTTGGTCTTGCTGGTGTTGTTCACACGAACCATGCCAGCTTCAATCATCTGCTGAACTTTCGACCGCGATAACTCAGCCATGCGGGTAGCAAGGTAGAGGTCGAGGCGTGTGCCAGCATCAGCTTCTTCAATTGTGTATAACTTCTTTGACATAGGGCATAGCTCAACTACAACAACAACGTTGTAGTGCGTAACAGCACAGGGGAGGGCCCACTGGGCCTATCAATTTTCCCCGTCGGCGTCGGTCTCCCGGCGTCCTTCTTTTTTTTGAAGTGATTGTAGTATGAGGGAGTGGAGCGAAAGTTGCAACCTTGGGGGGTTATTGTGCTCGGGTCGTCGGTGACGTATTCTCGGTATATAGAATATGCAACACCCTACGATTCATTGGGACGCGAAGAAAAATCTGCTTATTTGTATCGATCCGCGTGTGTCTCTCGCAGCGGCTTCTGTTTGGTTTCGCGCGGGGTCTCGGTTTGATGCGCAATGCAAGGAGGGTGTGGCGCATCTTTTTGAGCATCTGCTGTTGCGGGGTGCGGTTGCGAAAGACCCTAATGCATACTTGATCGAGCAAGAAGCACGCGGTGTGGTAGGCAGTGCCTATGTTAATTATGAAACTTCATACACCTTCAGTATTGGCGCGGTAGCGGACGCTGGTGCAATGACACGTACATTGCTCGAGCGGTCATTGGATCGTACGGAGGTGAGCTCGACCGCGTTACGAACTGAATTGCAGGCTGTGCGCGGTGAGATCCGTGAGGCGCACAACGATGCAATCAGTGAAGTGCGTATTCTCTCGAATACAGCAGTATGGCCAGAGAGTGAGCTGGGAAGAAATTTGTACGGAACTCCGGAGAGTCTCGCGAAGATTCGCGTGGCAGATCTGCAGCAGTTTTGGAATGATCGTTATCAAGCAGCGTTGACGGTGTGTGTGGTGCCGACCGAAGAAGCAGCACAGCAGATTCGACGCATCAGCATGAAGACTGCTGCGTTGCCCGAGGTTGCTCCGGCAGTGCTTCGACCAGTGATCTCTGAAGTAGCGCAAGCCAGCGATCGTGAGGGTGTAGCACTGTGCGTGGCATATCGTGTGAGTGGTCAGTCAGACTGGAAATCTCATGCAGTAGCAGCTGTGGTGCGAGATTATCTTACGAATTTTTGGTCTTCGCGTCTCAATCAAGAGTTGCGCAGCAAGAAGGCGTACGCGTATTGGGTTCGTGGTGAGACGACGCATCTGGCAGACACTGGTGTGTTGCGCATTCTGCTTGAGACTGATGCGGCAAATGTATCACGTTGCCGCAAACGCATCGCGCAAGAGATCGACACCTTGCGTGCAGGGAAGTGCGATGCAGCGTTGCTGCGTACGTGTAAGAAGATGGTAGTACTCGCACAGCAGCGAGCGTTGAGTGATCCAGAGGAGTTGTTGTGGTGGTATGGTTGGCCAACTGCGCTAGGTGTGAAACCTATGACGACTGATGCATGGGTAGAACTCGTACAGTCAATTACCGCACGTGATGTAACGAAGTTTGCGAATACTTGGCTGCAACCAGAGCAGTGTACCGTGGCGCTGGTTGGTGCGGTGCAGGCTTGAGTACTGTACAGCGGATTTATAAAGAAAGTTGAGATCGAAGCGCGTTAGCGTAGGATACGCGCTCTTCAGGTTCAGATTTGTAGCTCTTCCAAATCGATTCGTGGAACGTGTCGTTGGCGAATCGCGGGATCACATGAAGGTGATAGTGGAACGCGTGTTGGTCTCCAGCTGGTTCATTGTTTTGGATCATAGTCACGCCGTCGCATGCGCGCACGGCCTTCAATGTGTTTGCGACGCGCTTCGCCACCTCACTGATGCGGTGGCCAATGTGATCAGGGAGCGCGTATACATTGTCGTGATGCTCGATCGGCACCACGAGCGGGTGCCCTTCGTTCCCCGGAAAAAACTTCGATCCAATAAACACGAGCACGAGGTCATCGCGATATACGATGTCTGCCTGCTTGATCCAGGTCGAATCGTCTTCGATGCCGTTGATGGCGGGGCAGATGACGCAGGGATTCATAAAATGCTACTGGCTTAGCCATCCTTTGGCCTCTTCAAGCATGTGCGCCTCAGGGTGCATGGTGAGTATTTCGGAAATAATCTCGAGCAACTGAGCGCGTGCCAGATCAAACCGCACTGGGGGCACGAATCTTCCTTCGTGCTCGATCAGATCATGGCACAAAGAGCCTACGACTGCCTCGATCGTATGCCATGCATCGTCGCCTTCTTTGTAAAATTCAGGATCAACGTCTACTAAGTAAAATTGATCCTGGGTTTCGCCGTGTTTGTGACCGTACGCAAATTGATCACTACGACAGTCGCCCCAGTAGATGGAGTTATTTTTCCAAGCGTCGTGGTAGTAGTGTGCGAGAGAAAGATAGAGCTGTTCGAGTGCGGGCGCAGCTTCAGAGGGGAGGTGCTCGATAGCCGCAAGATTATTGCCGTCAATTTTGTCAACAATCGTGAAGAGTGTCGCCACTCCTTCTTTATTGAGTGCTCGAGTGTGTCGCATGGCGATGACTGGAATCTGGTAGTGATCGCGCATGTGTGCGAAGTGCTGCTCACTTTCGCGGAGGAGTGCTTCCTGTTCATCGAGTGTTTGATCTTCCGTCTTTCTGTTTTCTCGGATAAGCACTTCAGGATGTCCATCTTGTGTCCAGAGAATGGTATTCCGAGCGTCAAAGGTGGTGGGCCTGAGGCTATCTGCAAACGCAGTCATAGCACGTGTCTCGCCTCGAGATTCTGGTGTGAACATAGACATTCCGTTAGCGCACTGGTTGTTGAAGAAACATGCGCTCCAAATCCTGCAAGACTACTTTGTCCTCAAAGATGATGTCATTGCGATCAAGTGCTTCTGCGACCGTGAACCATTTGCCATAATCTCCTTCGCAACCACCGCCCCAGAATCCAAAATAGTTGGGGAGCTGCTCCATATCAGCAGAGCGTTTTTGGAGGAAAATGCTGATGCTGTCACTCTTTATACGGAGAGGGAGTAGCAAGGATACGATTCTTTTGGGGGTCATAGTGGGCGTGCATGGATTTGAACCATGGACCAGTCGTGTATAAGACGACGGCTCTAACCAACTGAGCTACACGCCCGTAGTGAGTGGAGCACCACTTGCACTGTGGCAAATCTACCACTTCCCCTCATCAGGAACAAGTGAGCGTATGAGCTCTGCGTGGACACGATCGTGCATGGTAGTGAGTGGCGCGGTGATGCGTGCGGTGGCAGCGGTCGCGTTACCGATGGCGCCGAAGATCGCGAGTGCTTCTCGTGCATGAACACGTCGTGTACTCGTGGCAAGAATGTGGGTATCATCTCGGTGTTCCGGATGGGTATACACCACGACGCACAGATTGATCTCAGGGGAGCTCGCGAGGATCTCATCTGTGATTTCGCCGAGCCACTCAGGAGCACAACCAGTCGCAGCAAAAATATCCTGCGTGAGTGTCACGGTCGCGAAGGTGCGTGTGGCGTCATGCTGCATGCGCGTGAGTACTTCGCCCCACAGTCGCAACATGGCAATGCTGCGCTGGCGGAACAAATGATCCACAATGACTTCGCGTGACGCGCCGTCGTTGATGAGATTAGCGACTAGCTTGAATGTGCGCTCGTTCATGGTGTGTGAGCGAAACGAGTGTGTGCGACCGAGGATGCCCGTGAGCATGAGTGTGGCGTTTTCTGCAGTGTACCACGCAGGGGAGAGTTCGCGAGCAGTAATACCAATAATTTCGGACAGCGATGCTGCGGTTGGATCAATGAGATTCACCGCGCCTGAGCGGTCGTTTGCAAACGCAGTATCAATCACCACGGTTGGTGTGTGGTCGAGAAGCATTTGATGATCTTGTGCGATGCGGCCCAGTGCCTTGCGGTCATGCGCGCCGAGAATCCAGATCGTATCGTATTGGAGTTGCGTTGCGTTGGTGGCGATTGATGCTGGATCGATTGGCGCAGTCGATGGCGCAACCGTGAACGTCAGCGTGTGCGTCGTGCGCTCAGGAATCGTGGTGAGGATCGATGATGCTTCTGGAATGAAGGCAAATGCGTTTTGCATCGCATATCGATCAGCAACAATGTCGCATGCACGAACGTTGTGCATACGAATGAGTCGCGCGAGCGCTGCTGCAGATGCAACAAGATCTGCACGACTGCGCAGGCGAATATGCTCCGAGAATTCCGGCAAGAGAATTAGGTGTCGCGATGCCGGTGCGAGGAGGCGAGCAAGTTGTTCAAGTAGGCTCAATGCCATGGTGGTAGTGGTGTCTCCTTGCGATTCCGTCTCCTCACGGAAGAGGGGTAGCTTACGTTGGTCCGGAAATGTTGTCAATATATACAGGCTTCTATACAATGCCCTCATATGCAAAACGCCATCCCCAAAGCCTACGAACCGAAAGACTACGAGGACCAGATGTATGGTCGTTGGGAGCAATCAGGGTACTTCAATCCCGATGTGTGCGTGGAGCGTGGGGTAACGGCGGCAGACGCAGAGCCGTTTACGATTGTGTTGCCGCCGCCGAACGTCACCGGCACCTTGCACATGGGCCACGCAGCCATGCTCGCAATCGAAGATGTGATGATCCGCTACGCGCGCATGTGCGGGAAGCGGACGTTGTGGCTCCCAGGAACTGATCATGCGGCAGTTGCGACAGAGTCGAAAGTCGAAGGACTTCTCATTAAGGAAGAAGGGTTCAAGAAGCCGAAGGAAGAACTTGGTCGCGACGCCTTCCTCGCGCGCGTGCACAAGTTCGCGCAGGACTCGCACGACACGATCGTGAACCAGTCGAAGAAAATGGGATCGTCACTCGATTGGTCCCGCGAAGCATATACACTCGACGAACCGCGCAACCTCGCGGTGCGCACCGTGTTCAAGCAGATGTATGACGATGGCCTCATCTATCGCGGCTATCGCGTGGTGAATTGGTCGGTGAAAGGGCAGTCCACGTGTAGTGATGACGAACTCGTGCACGTCGAACGCCCGGGCAAACTCTACTTCTTCAAGTACTCACACGATTTCCCGATTCCTATCGCGACTACGCGTCCGGAGACCAAGCTCGGCGACACTGCAGTCGCAGTGCATCCAGAGGGGAAGTGGAAGGAATATATTGGGCAGACATACACTGTTGCGGATTTTGGGCAGCCTGGTCATACACTTACGATTCGTGTGATCGCAGATGCTGGTATTGATGAGGCGTTTGGTACGGGCGCTCTTGGTGTCACTACGGCGCATAGCCCTATCGACTTCGAAATGTACCTGCGCGAAAAAGCGCGCGGCAATGATATTGGTATTGTCCAAGTCATCGGCGAAGACGGTCGCATGACTGCCAATGCCGGTGCTGCATATGCAGGGCTCACGGTTGTGCAAGCGCGCGATAAAGTGGTTGCGTGGTTGCGCGAGCAGAACCTCCTCACAGACGAACAAGACACGGTTCAGAATGTTGGTACATCGGATCGCTTCGGTGATGTGGTTGAGCCACTTCCGAAGACGCAGTGGTTCGTGGACGTGAACAAGAAGGTTGCAGGTAAAGGGCGATTTGCCGGCCGCGAAGTTTCACTCAAAGAAATGATGAGTGAAGTTGTCCGTGACGGCTCTATTGAAATCCTCCCAGATCGATTTAATCGAACCTACTTCAGCTGGATCGATAATCTTCGCGATTGGTGCATCAGCCGCCAGGTTTGGTTTGGACATCAAATTCCTGTGTGGTATCGCGGCACAGAAGTGTACTGCGATGTGAACCCGCCGGAGCGCGAGGGGTGGACACAGGATCCAGATTCACTCGACACGTGGTTCAGTTCTGGATTGTGGACGTTCTCAACGCTCGGGTGGCCGGAGAATACCAAGGATTTCCAGACGTTCCACCCAACGTCAGTGCTCGAGACTGGCTACGACATTATCTTCTTCTGGGTTGCGCGCATGATCCTCATGACGACGTATACACTCGGCGAAGTGCCGTTCAAGACCGTGTACTTGCATGGCCTTGTGCGCGATGAGCAGGGTCGCAAGATGAGCAAAACGCTCGGCAACATCATCAACCCGCTCGACATGATCGCGCAGTACGGCACCGACGCAACACGTCTCTCGCTCTTGCTTGGCAGCACGCCAGGGAACGATGTAAAGCTCTCCGAAGAAAAGATCGCGAGCTTCCGCAACTTCACGAACAAGCTTTGGAATATCGGCCGATACATCCTCTCAACCGAAGGCGTAGCAGAAGCGACGGCGTCGTGGGAATGCAAGACGCTTGCAGACCGTTGGATCGTTGCACGCATGCGCACGGTCACCGAAGAAGTAACACGCTCGCTCGATACGCATGCGTTCTCGTATGCTGGTGAGCGATTGCGCGACTTCACCTGGGGTGAACTCGCAGACTGGTATCTCGAGGCAAGCAAAGCAGCACCGAACCCTGCACTCCTTCGTCAGATTCTCGGAACACTCATTCGTCTCTGGCATCCGTTCATGCCCTTCGTTACCGAAGTCATCGGCGACATGATGCGCGATTCCGCGTCTGCAGAATTCATTATGGTGAGCCGTTGGCCAGATGCTGCGCAGATTCCAGCAGATGATGCAGCGCTGCGCGAGTTCACAATGGTACAAGACGCAGTGACTGCGGTTCGCGCAATGCGTCAGACCTATCATATTGAACCAGGGGTGCAGCTCACGATGCAGGTTGTTGCAGAAGATGGCGCATGGTTGCAGCTTGCAGCGCAAGAAGAGGTCGTGAAGAAGCTTGCACGCCTCAGTGCCATCGAGCGCATCACTGAACTCCCACAGAATGCTGCAGCAACGACGCTTGGGTGGGGAAGTGTGAGCATCCCGCTCGAAGGCCAAATCGACGTCGATGCGCAGCGCGATCGCGTGCAGAAAGAACTCGGCGATGTCACACGCTACATCGACACCCTCAACAAGAAGCTGTGCAACGAAGAATTCGTGAACCGTGCCGCACCAGCGATTGTAGAGAAAGAACGCGAGAAGCTCGTTGAGGCAACATCGCGACGCGATGCGCTTGCGGCACAGCTCGCGCAGCTTGGTTAAGCAGCAGATTGACGCTCTACGCCAGCCTTGGTAGGCTGGCGCTGGTTTTGTTTTGACACAGAACGCAGGGGGGAAGAGAATGCAGTATCGTCCACGCGATGGTCGACTCGTGTCGGCTGCAGTATCTGGGCGCGAGGGACTGGAGGTTTTGTACTACGAACTGTGGTATGACCAACGGTGCTTCCATCGCCTTGCTGAGGAGATGCAGCGCGTTGGCGTTCGATCTGCAGACATGCGGGCTCTGCTGGTGCTTGCTGAACAGCCACTGGCTGATCACCTACGCAATACAGGGATCATTTGGGCATTGGGGCCGCTGCGAACTACCGGGATCGCTGCAGTCGTGAGCACGGTGGTAAGTGGGCTCTACACCGACGGATGTGCTATGGGCGAGATTGTCCAGGCTGGCGTCTCCCTCCACAGCATTGATCAGTGCTACGCGCGCTACTCATTCCTGGTCGAACAGATCCAGCCAACAACACAAGGAAGGTGAACCTCAACATTTCGCCCGTACGGCTTTCTCACAAGAGGCACGTGCGGGCGGTTTGTTTTTTATTCTGGACGTTTGGGCCTTATTCCATTAAGGTAGGTGTATATCTTGAAATGTATGTCTGTCTCCACTGACTCCTCAGCCATCGCGAATTTGCTCTCCCGTGGTGTAGAGAATATCTACCCATCTCGGGAATTCCTCGAAGCGCGATTGCGTGAAGGCAAGCAATTGACCTTGTACTGCGGCTACGATCCTACGGCACCAACACTCCATATTGGTCATGGCATCACGCTGCTGAAATTGCGTCAGTTCCAGGACCTTGGGCACAAGATCATTATGCTCATTGGCGACTTCACGGGCATGATTGGTGACCCGACCGACAAGTCTGCAACACGTAAGCGTCTCACCCATGACGAGGCAATTGCGAACTGCAAGCGCTACCAAGAACAGGCTGGTTCGATCTTGCGATTTGATGGTGAGAATCCAGCTGAGATGCGATTCAATAATGATTGGCTTGGCAAGATGTCCTTCGCTGATGTTGTTGAACTCGCGGCACATTTCACGGTGCAGCAGATGCTCGAGCGTGATATGTTCGAGCGTCGCATGGAAGAAGGGAAGCCGATCTACCTCCACGAATTCCTGTATCCGCTCATGCAGGGATATGACACGGTCGCGATGGACGTGGATGGTGAAGTGGGTGGCAATGATCAGACCTTCAACATGCTCGCTGGCCGAACACTCATGAAGGAAATGAAAGCCAAGGAGAAGTTCGTGCTTACCTCCAAGCTCCTTGTTGCCGCAGATGGTAAGAAGATGGGGAAGTCTGAAGGTAACATGATTGCGCTTGAAGACACTGCAGAGGATATGTTCGGCAAGGTGATGCGTTGGGAAGACTCAATGCTCGATCTCGGGTTCGAGTTGTGCACCCGTGTATCTCTCGAAGAGATTGCAGCAATGCGCGTCGAGCGAGCAGCTGGCACCAATCCACGCGATCACAAATTGCGTCTTGCCTTCGAGGTAACGCGCACGTTCCTCGGCGACAAAGCTGCAGAAGAAGGTCGTGCGTACTTCGCAGCTGTGATTCAGCAGAAGCAGACACCAGATGACATGCCAGTGATCGATATTCGCGAAACCGAAATGAATATTGTGGACCTTCTCGTGCGCGCAGGCCTTGCAGGAACAAAGAGCGAGGCGCGTCGTGTGATTGAAGAAGGTGGTGTGACCGTGGAGCAGCAGTCAGTGCGCGATATCACGACGGTTGTGAAGATCGGTACTGGTGTCACAATCCAGAAAGGCAAGCGCCACTTCACACGCGTCATGCCGCGCAACGATTAATGGCTATGGCTCTCTTCCTTCATTTGCGTGAAACACTCGCTGATGCGATTGCAGCAGCGACCGAGCACATGGCCATTGCGCCAACCGAGATCATGCGCCCACCTAAGCCTGAAATGGGCGACTTTGCGTGGGGTGCCTTTGCGGTTGCCAAAGAACGAAAACAAAATCCAGCCGAAGTTGCGCGTGCTGTCGCCGAGCAACTCTCTGGTGCAAAGTTGCGCCTCGTCGCGCGTGTCGAGGCTGCGGGACCGTACGTGAATTTCACGCTCGATACAGACGCACTCATGCGCGAGTTGTTCGGTGAGATTGATCGTAGCAATGGGCGATTTGGTTGTGCCGGTGCAAACACAAGTGGTGAGAGCATCATCTTCGAGTTTTCCGGTCTCAATACGCATAAGGAAGTACATATTGGTCATTTGCGTAATCACGCGCTTGGCGCAGCACTGGTTTCGATCTGGCGCAGTCAAGGGCACCAGGTGCATCCTGTGAACTTCACCAATGACATGGGCGCACATGTGGCGAAGTGTCTCTGGTGGCTCATGCGTGAGCACGGAGGCAAATTGCCAGAAACAGATCCTGTGAAGCGGATGGAAGCACTAGCTGATGTGTATGTTGAAGCGTCGAAGGCCTTTACTGCTGCAGAGGAAGCTGGGGACCCAGCACCTCGTCAGGAAGTGTCTCGTATCCTGCTCGCCATCGAAGAGGATCCAACATCCTCTGAATACGCGCTCTGGAAGGAAACCCGTCAGTGGAGTCTTGATGGCTTTGCTGCGGTGTACAAGGAGTCTGAAATTGAATTTGAACACTGGTTCCTCGAGTCTGATGTGAAGATGCATGGCAAGAAGCGTGTGATGGAGCTTCTTGAAAAGGGGATCGCACAACGCTCACAAGGCGCGATCATCGCTGATCTGACGACACCAGAAAATCTCGATATCATGTTGCTCTTGAAGTCCGATGGTACTGGGCTCTATGCCACCACAGACATTGCGCTCATGGATGCGAAGTTCGCAGCATTCCCAGATGCAACCAAGAGTGTAGTGCTCACCGATACACGACAATCTCATCATTTCGCACAGCTCTTCGCGTTGTTGCGCCGTGATGGCGCAACGCGGTCTTTCGGCCATATTGGCTATGAATTGGTAACGACACCGGAAGGAATGATGAGCTCGCGCAAGGGGACGATCGTGCGGTATCGTGATTTGCGCGATGCATTGATTGCACGGTCTAGTGATGAGTTGCGAGAGCGTCATCCTGAATGGAGTGATGAGCAGACTGCAGAGACTGCACGTGCGGTGGCATTTGGTGCCATGAAGTTCACGATGCTTACAGTGGGCAGCACGCAGAAGGTGACCTTCGATATGGCAACGGCGTTATCTCTTACAGGGATGAGCGCGTTGTACCTGCAGTATTCATATGCACGCATTCGCACGTTGTTGCTGCGAGTGAGCTCTGCAAAGGGTGCGATGCTTGATACACCATTGGCGCATCCGACGGAGCGCGCGCTGTTGTTGCATGTGCTTTGGTTTGCTGATGCGTTGGCAATGGCTGCAACCGAGAATGATCCGTCAGTACTCACACGATATTTGTACGAACTGTGTCAGAAGATGAGCACGTGCTATGAAGTGTGTCGTGTGGTCGAAGAAGATGGTTCAGTGCATCAGTGGCGCGCAAGTTTGCATGCACACACCGGCGAAGTACTGGCGCAAGGCCTTACCATGCTGGGTATTCCTGTAGTGCAGACGCTCTAGTTGCTGCTGGACGCGCGTCTCGTTGCGCGCTATCATGGGGATACGATCACTCCATTTTCTTATGTTCAAATCACGATACGCAGAATACGAAGACCAAGAAGAGTCCACGAGCCCAGCAGGCGCCCCAACAGGTGTTTCTGGTGCTGATGACACAGTCGAAACCATTGTCGGACCTTCGGTAGAAGTTGAAGGTGATTTCAACAGTAAGGGCAACATGGTAGTACAGGGAACGGTTGCTGGTAATGTGCGCACGGAGAAGAATCTACGTGTTGAACGTGGTGCAAAGATTCTTGCAAATGTCTACGCGCAGAACGCAAAGATCTCAGGTGAAATTCGTGGCAATATCAAAGCTGCTGACACTCTCGAGCTTACCCCGACTGCTGTAGTGGTGGGGGATGTAGAATCTGCTACATTGGTTGTGGCTGCAGGCGCAATTCTGCATGGCAAGTGTATGATGCCAGGATCGCATGTAACCGATGCGAAGGCGGTCTCCAAGTCTTCGCGTGCTCGCACGCGCCAGACGGGCGCAGACGCAGACAGCGAAAGTGCCGGATAAGTCGTCGTGATTTCTTAACTCTCAGGCGCGTATGCACGTGTATCTGTACGACGCCTTTGTGCGCACAGGGCCCTATGCACGCGTCATGAAGACGATCGAGAATCGTCTTACTGACTTGGAGCTCTCGGGCAAAATGATCAAACTCGCGGCGTTTAGCAACCCGCGCAGCATGTTGTTGGATGAATTACGCGGCGGTGCCAAGACCGCAATTGTTATTGGTGACGAAAATACGTTTGGACGCGTGCTCACAAAGTGTGCCGACGTTGAAATGGTATTTGGTTGGATTCCTGTTGGGCGTGATGTCGCTACACGCGAGCAACTCGATATTCCGTATGGTGAAGAAGCGTGCAGAACGATAGCTGCGCGTCGCGTGATTGAGTTGCCAGTATTGAAGGTGAATGATCGATATGCGATTGCGCTTGCACATGTTCCGATGACGCGCGTGTGGCTATCGATTGATGGGAAATACGCGCTTGGTCCCATGGGCGAATCTATGGAGGTGGCAATCTGTAACCTGCGGTCACTACCGTGGTGTGAGGAGGCGCATGCGCAATTTATGAATCAGGAGCACTTGTACGTGCACATTCGTCCGCTTGCGGCTGGAAAGCAGTCTCGCTGGCGTCCACAGTATGCACCCTTGACGTCGCTTCCGTTTTCCCGTATGACTATGTATGGAAAAGCGCCCTTCGAACTGTTCCTGGATGGCCAGCGCAGCAAGGAGACCCGCGTGACCATTGAGCGTGCCGCGCATTCCATTCGGATCATCGCTGGCAAAAATCGCGTACGTGTGGCATCATAGTGTCCACATGACGCACCCACCATGCTGAGGTGGCGAAATTGGTAGACGCACTACCTTGAGGTGGTAGCTCCCGCAAGGGAATGGAGGTTCGAGTCCTCTCCTCAGCACCAATACAAATAAAAGATTCCTGGAGTACAAAATCGTTACCGCGGTTCTCCAGGAATCTTTTATTTTTATCCACCTTGACGTGCGCGAAGTTTTCGTATATTGTACAGTGTTCGTGGAAACGAACCGTGAGCACACACGTGCGCATGAAGCACGACAAGACCACCACAACTGATAGCCCACGAGGGGGTAAGCCATGGCAGAGACTTATTCGTTGAGGCAGGTGGTCACTGGCCACTGCATCGACGGGAGATATGAGATCGTCAGGGAGCTCGGGAGTGGTGGTATGAGCGTGGTATTCCTCGCGAAGCACCTCCACTTGGGTCGCCAGGTGGCGATCAAGTTCATCCGTAAGGAGCTGCTTCGTGCAGAGCATGCAGATCACAACTTCGCCGAACGCTTCAAGCGTGAGGGAAGGGTGATGGCACGCATCGAGCATCCCAATTGCATTCGAATTCACGATCTCGGTGCGCTCGGTGATGGTACGCAATTCATGGTCATGGAGTACTTTCGTGGCCAGACAATCGCCGATCTGCTCGATGACGCACCAGAGGGGCTCGATCAGGCGTACATGCTCGATCTCGCTGTGCAGATGACCAGTGCACTTGTAGCTGTCCATGCTGCTGACGTCACCCACTACGATCTCAAGCCTGAGAACGTGATGGTTGGAACTGAAGCAGATGGAGTGCCGCATGTGAAGCTGCTGGACTTCGGGATCGCGAAGATCAGGTCGCCGGATGATGAAGGTCCGCCGGCCGGAGCAGGTCACCTACGAGTGGTGGCGGAACCCAAACCCAAGCAGCTCACGGTTGCACTCAGTGTGCTCGGTACTCCCGAGTACATGTCACCTGAGGCGGCGAGTGGTTTGCGGATTTCCGCTCACGCTGACCTGTATTCGCTGGGCGCTGTCTTCTTCCACATGTTGACCGGTGTTACGCCGTATCAACCTTCAGAGGAGCAAGAAGATGCCGGGCCGCATGCTGTGGCGATGAGTCTGATGATGCAGCATGTTCAATCACCAGTGCCATCGGTTCTCAGCATCAAGCCAACCATCGACCCAGAGCTCGCAGAGCTGATTCAGAGCCTCATGGCGAAAGCTCCAAATGAACGTCCTACTGCTGCAGAGCTTTTGCCTAGACTCCAGAAGATCCGTGCACGACTTCGGGAACCCAAATCAGCTCCGGTTGGTGCACGAATCAAGAGTGCAACAATCGCGTTGGTGGGGGGTGTTGTAGAACTGGATCGTGCGCTGAAGGAGCAGGCAGTTCAGAGGAAGCTCGCTGTCTCTGACACAAGCGAACTAGGTGCGCCACAACACGATACGATGCTCTCGCCATCGTTTGTGGAGCGGTGGGGTCCGTGGGTTCGCGAGCGGCTGCAGGGGTGCAAGCAGGCCGTGTTGCGCGCACGGATGCTGGTGATCGCGTTGTTGGTTCTGGGTGCATCGGTGTGGGCCGGTTCTCAGTTCAAGAAGACCGGTACGCGCAATCCTGATACCGAGCACGAAGCAGTACCAGTGGCAGTTGTCACCGCGCAACCCATCCTGTCGCGCAGCCTCGAAGACGCGATGACACAGCAACTACGACGCAACTTCGAGGCAACTGCACCTTCCTACAATCCGCCGCCGCAGGTTGTGGTCGTGGCTGAAGTGGTCGAGCCAGTGGTACCGGTTCCGCAACCTCCTCCCGAGGTCGTAGTGGAACCGCCGCAGGTCCCGACGCCGAAGCCCAAGCCACAGCCAAAGAAGGCAAATGCAGCGCAGCTCTTCCAGCAAGCGAGTAGCGCCTTTGGGGCAGGGAACAAGAAGATGGCGTGCAGCCTAGCGAAACGTGCGATCGCTGCGGCCGACAGTGCCAAGGCTAACGCGCTTCGCAAGGCAGCGAGCCGGTTCGAGTGCGGATCGCTGTAACAGCGACGCAACCGGATGCGGATCCATCAACGAACAAGGCCGAGTCGACGAACCCTAGGGTAAGTCGCTCGGCCTTTTTCTTTGTTGGGTTGTTGCGCGGAATGCGCAGAGGAGGGTCAGAATGAGATCCCGCTCTCGACGTAGAAGAGCCCGTCGCGCCCGACCGTGGTCCGAAGTCCATTCCAGGTCGGGGTGATGAGCACTTCGCTCTCGGCCGCAGGTGCATCGCGGAGCACGTGTCCGGTAATCGCGAGTGCAGTGCCCACGACTGCGAACCCGATGCCGACGCCCAGGAGTGTGTTGCTCATCTCCTCGTCCGAGGTGCCGCTCTCGTAGAGTTCGCGGATCCTGGTTTCGGGGATGGTGCACACGCCACCTGGACACGCAGCATCGATCTCGTCGCTTGCCTCGGTTGCGTCAAGCGAATAGAAGATGCTCGTGATGATGAGGCTTACGCCCACTGCGGTTGTTGTCCAACCGCTGGTGATGAGCGCAATGCGCATTCCCGACGGAGACGAGTCGAACACGTCTTCTGCAATGCTTTCGTGGGGGATCTTGATGCGAACTGCATCGTCAGGTGGGCGCCGAGGTTGGGGAGGTAGCACTGCGACAGGCGTTGCTTCCTTGGGTCGAAGTGCGATGGTGATGTTGCAGGGCGTTTCCGCCTTGCATTCCACCACGCTCGTCCAAGGTTCGAACCCCTCGCGCCGAGCAGAGACGGTGTGCTTGCCTGCGCTAACACGTAGCCGTTCCTGCTTGACCATCTTGTCATCCACAAGGACCTCAGCGTTACTGGGGTTGCGGATGGTGAGGTCGGCGTTGCGGAACATCTGCTTGATGCACTGATCGGTGACACCAGCAGCTGCGACCGTGAGGCCGATGCCGTCAGTGTCTGCCTCAGGGATCGTTTGCTCGCAGACGTCATCGAGGAGCTTGGTGTGCCTGAATCGTCGCAGTACGAGCAGATACGCCTGCGCGTCCTTGTCGTAGCTGACGGTTCCGACCACGAAATCTCGATACTTCGTCGCGAGTGAGCGCAGACAGCCGTACTCACTGTCGACCGATCCGTCGTAGAGACACCTTCCGGTGTTCGACGGCGAACCGTATTCGATGGTGATATTGGCCATCGTGTCGATCGTTCGCAGCTCCTTGTCCTTCAAGGACGCGGTGCCGGAGACACGTTGGTACGCGTATGCAGTGTCGAGCGTGATGTCCCAGCCGGTGCGCGCCCACGCATCGGCCGGTTTCTCACGCCTGTTGGCAGGGGTGATGCCAGGACCGAATGATTCGCCCACCGTGTAGATCCGGATGAACGAAGTTGTCGGTTCGGCTGCATGTGTCGTCAAGGTGAGAAGCGCCGCAACAAGCGACACGAGAACGATGCTGAACTTTTGCACTGGTTCCTCCAAGTGGTTGCTTCTCTGGTTGGTGGTTTGCAAATCCAGAAGAAGGGGAGATCGTACCTCGATTGCACGATTTTGTCAATGAGGGGTATACTTTTTCTATATTTGTAATGCATACATTTATGGGCATGGAAACACGTGGTGAAATGTCACCGATGGAAAGGGAAGACGGTCCTATGGGGCTAGAGCGTCATGAGGTAGAGCCACCAACAGATCTCGAGTCTGATGAAGCGGCTGATAAGGCCCTGCTTGCGGAACACACGTACGAGACATTAAACGCGATGACAGAACTTGAGCTTGATGATTTTCTTAATAACACCCTCAAGACTGACGCGGGCAGGATGGAGGCAGCAAAAATACTGAGATTGGATACCCTCCAAATCTAGCTCTTGCGCGATTTGAGAGTCCGTGGTATTTTGGGCGTACTCAAATTCTTGAGCCTTTCGTAGGGCGGTAGCGCCGTGCTGCGGAAGGTGGACGCAGTGCGTTTTGCTCCCTTCGGGGGGCTAAACGCGCTCCGTTCGCGAATGGCCGAGCGGAGCTCGCCATTCGCTCTCTACGCGCGTTTAGCTCAGTTGGTTAGAGCATCTCGTTTACACCGAGAGGGTCGGGGGTTCGAATCCCTCAACGCGCACCAAAAAATAAACCAGTGCATCCTGTGATGCGCTGGTTTATTTTTGCTATACTGAAAGTTACATAACATGTTTTTATTGCACTTCAATGGTATGCGTGCTCCAATTCTTGGTTTGATCGTCATTAGTTTGGTCGTGAGCACTTGGGGTGTGTATGTGCTTCAGCGTGGAGTTGTGGAGAGTCCGCAGAGTATGTCAGAACGCGTTGTGGATTTTGTGGTGAATCAGGGTATAACTACGCTCGAAAAAAATTGTGTGAGTGTCATGGAGGATGATCGTACAGAAGAAGCAAGATTTTTTGTTATAAGAGAGCGCCATAATGCGCAGTGTGGTGGTGACCCAAGTACGTCGCCACGCATTGCGACTATTCGTGTGGATTTGCAAACAGGGGAAATGCAACACGATCTGCTTCAATAGACGGATTGTGGTATACTTCTAACGTATGGCAGGTATTTTTTGGGGATTCGTTATCACAGCAATCGGTGTTGTCATCACGTGGAAGGCGAATTGGTTCCTCGAGAACTTTGGTCGCATTGATTCGGCAGAAAAGTATTTGCAGTTCTATGGTGGTACGCGACTCGCGTACCAGTTGATCGGGTTGCTTATTTGTATTATCGGCATGTTGAAGATGACAGGGCTAGGTGGAGGCGCTGCAACTGGATTTGTTGGGTCACTTTTTGGATATCGTTAGTATGCATACTGCCTCGGGCAAGACCATGCTTAATCCGCAGCAGATTTTGTCATGGCTTGGTGTTGCTGCTGGGCTGCGTGTTGCAGATTTGGGGTGTGGCTCAACGGGGCATTTCACCTTTCCGAGTGCTGAGAGTGTGGGGCATTTCGGAGTGGTCTACGCAGTAGATGTACAACAAGCAATCGTCAAATCGATTGAGGCTGCAGCAAAGCAGCGTAATCTAAAGAACGTGATTGGGGTTTGGGCAGATATCGAACATTACGGGTCCACGCCTATTCCAGAAAAGACAATTGATCTTGCATTGCTCACAAATACGCTGTCCCACGCACGCCGACAATCAGCAATGCTTGCAGAAGCAGCACGTCTGCTCAAGCGCGGTGGGCATCTTGTGGTGATTGAGTGGCACAAAGAGCGTCATCCGTTGCGTGGCGCTGGTATAAAACCAGTGGATCCTGTGCGTGTTGTTGAGGCGGCAGAAGAGGCTGGATTGGTTCCTGTGCTCTCATTTACACCGGGTGAGTGGCACGCGGGGTGGATTTTTACGAAGCAAAAGTGACTTGCAATTCGTGAGCCGATGTGATACAACGGGCTCACTATGTCGATCCTGCATCTCTTGACCTGGTCGTATTGGTTCGCGGTTCCAACTGTCATCTCCTATTCAGCACTCCTTACATTAGTGATTGTTTTTGGACTGATGTTCCTTGCGGGTATCACGTTCAAAAAAGTTTCACACGATGTGCGGATCGAGAAATTCTCGGCGAAGGTTCTGGCACGCTGGGGGTCGTTGCTCACCGTAATGGCAGTATTGGGGTACCTCTATGTGTTCCTGCGCTATGAGCGCACACCACTCTTCTCGTTACGCATGTTCCTCGGATTGTGGGTGGTAGGGTTCATCTACTGGGCATACCGCATCTACGTTTACCAGACCAAAAAAATTCCAGAGCTGCGCGCACGACATGATCGTGATGCGCAGAAGTATGCCTACCTCCGCTAATGGGCGATGGGGTGAGGCAGCAGCACGCGTCTTTCTTGAATCGCGTGGCTACGAAGTGGTGGAGTGCAATTACCGCACTCGATATGGCGAAATAGATTTGGTCGTGCGCGAAAAGCGTACGATCATTTTTGTTGAGGTAAAAACACGTGTACGGGATACCGGTGCCGCTGAGGCTGCAGTGGATAGGCGCAAACAATTGAGGATTTGCAAGGCGGCTCATGTGTATAGTCGTCGTGCTCCTGCTGCGCGATATCGATTCGATGTTGTGGTGGTACTACGTTCACCTGGGGATACGACTGCGAGGATTCGACACTACCGTAATGCATTTGACATGACCCTCGTTTTTTGATACTCTTGTGCTATACTAGTTCAATAAAGAACTGGTTTTTTTGTACCCACAACCTATGGCCCAAAACGAAATTGTGAGCGCGATCAAGCTCGTAGCCCAGGAGAAAGGTCTCTCCTACGAAGCAGTATTGGAAACACTTGAGACAGCACTTGCTGCGGCATTCCGCAAAGACTTCGGTAACAAGCAGCAGAATATTATCGTACAGTTCGATCCAGAGACTGGTGCGATGCGCGTCTTCGATGTGAAGCAGGTCACCCCTGACTTCGATCTCGAGGTGCTTGCACGCATTGCTGCGGAAGAGGCAGAAGCACGCGAAGCAGCACTCTCCCGTGGAGAGATGCCACCAGAACCAGATCCAAATCGTCCACGGTTCAACCCAAAGACCGACCTCATGTACACCGAGGCGCAGACGGTGAAGCCAGGTGCGCAAATTGGCGAAGAGATTCGCACAGAGCTCGAGGTGCCGGCTGCGTTTGGTCGCATGGCTGCACAGACTGCGAAGCAGGTGATCATGCAGAAGCTTCGTGAAGCAGAACGTTCCATGATTCTTTCTGAATTTGCAGAGCATCAGGGAACAGTGATCATTGGAACGGTGCAGCGTCGCGAAGGACGCAACGTGCTCATTGACCTTGGTCGTGGTACGGGCATCATGTTTCCACAAGGACAAATCTATGGTGAGCGGTATGAGACCGGTGCACGCTACAAGGTGTATGTAGAGTCTGTTGGTATGGGCCCTAAGGGTCCTGAAATTGTGGTGTCACGTACTCATGAGTCACTTGTTACCACGATCTTCGGTCTCGAGATTCCAGAAATCGCAGCAGGATCCGTAGTGATCAAGGGTGTAGCACGCGAAGCAGGTGCGCGCAGCAAGGTTGCAGTAATGAGCATGGAAGATGGTGTTGATCCTGTTGGTGCATGTATTGGTCAGCGTGGAACTCGTATTCAGACTATTATCCACGAATTGGGTGGTGAGAAAATCGATATCATTCAGTGGAGCGAGGATACAGAAGGGTATATTCGCAATGCGCTTTCTCCAGCCAAGGTACTCGGCGTGCAGATGGACGAAACTCCAGAAGGCAAGATTGCAACCGTAACTGTTGCTGAGGATCAGTTCTCACTTGCGATTGGTAAGGGCGGACAGAATGTGCGTCTTGCAGCTCGCCTCACTGGTTGGAAAATTAATATCAATCAGGAAGGTGGCACCGCTCCAGCAGCTGAGGCAGAAGGAGAAGTTGCAGCGGAAGTTGCGGCGACACCAGCTCCAGATGCGCCAGCAGCTGAAGAAGCAGCAGAGTAATCTATGAAGTGGCTCTTTCAAGTCGTAGTTTTTCAGCCGCTATTCAACATGTTCGTGTGGCTCAATAATGTCATCCCTGGGCATGACATGGGTCTGGTGATTATTCTTGTTACCATCCTCGTACGTCTTGCGCTCTGGCCATTGTCAGGCAAGTCCTTGGACGCACAGAAAAAGCTATCAGACTTGCAACCACAGATTGCAGAACTCAAAACCAAGTACAAGGACGACAAGCAGGGATTGGCAACAGCGACCATGCAGTTGTACAAGGACAATAACATTAATCCGTTTTCGTCCTGCCTCCCGCTCCTGTTGCAATTGCCAATTCTTTTGGGATTGTATTGGGCTTTGTCAGACGCACTCAATGGAACGCACTTCAACTTCTTGTATGCTGGTGTACAGAATCCAGGTTCACTCAATCCAATTGCGTTTGGGTTCCTTAACCTGATGGCTCCAAGCATTGTGCTTTCGGTGCTTGCGGGTGCGGCACAATTCTTCCAGGCGCGGATGCTTACCACCAAGCGTCCGCCAGTACATACTACTGGATCAAAGGATGAGGAGCTCGCTGCTGCGATGAACAAACAGATGATGTATATCATGCCTCTTCTTACGGTGTTCATTGGCTCACAGCTCATGGCAGGTATTACGCTGTACTGGTTGGTAACAACGTTGCTTACTATCTTGCAGCAGCACTTAGTGTTCAAGAAGCACGAGAAAGCAGCGCTGGAAAAAACCGCATAGTATGGTGCTTGACGCCCGAGGCATTGCAACTTTTTTCTCGGTCGTTGGTCGCACAGTCGGTGAGGCAGAATTGCGGTATTATCTGGATATTTTTGGAAAAGACGTACCGCAAGGTGCGTCTTTGTCGTTGGAGGGCGGCCCAACGCAGGCACAGTATATGTTTGCAACTCGGAAATGGCGCAGGGCGTTGTGGGTTGCTCGTGTATTGCGTGTATTCCCGTGGGTACAAGGTGTTGGAGTGGTCAATTCTCTGGGTTTTGTAACTGTACATGAGGAGAGTGATATCGATCTGCTTGTTCTTTGTCAGACCGGTCGTGTGTGGACGAGTCGGTTGTTCGTTGTGGCGTTGTTGCGGCTGCTTCGATTGCGGCCTGGGGAGGCAGGAAAAGATCCTGTGTGTCCGTCTTTCTTTGTCGCACCAGATGCCTATGACTTGCAAGCTGTTGCAATTGAAGACGATATCTATTTGCGTTTTTGGTTGGCAACCTTGGTTCCGGTTTGGGGAGAAGAGGCGTTCGGCGAGCTATTTGCTGCGAATCAGTGGGCAGTTTGGCGTAGTATTGCGCCGCAGTACGTCTCGCCGGGAAAAGTAGTTCGTCTTTGTCGATGGCTCATCTCTGCGTTCTCTTTTGGTTTTGTAGAGCGGGTTGCACGAGCTGTTCAATTGCGTCTGCTCCCTGCGCGGATTCAAGCAAAAGCAGCTCAATCAGATCATGGGGTGGTGCTTACTGATACGATGCTCAAGTTCCATGAGGAAGATGGTCGTGCGATGTACCGTGATCGGTGGAAAGCAGCCTATGGAACGCATACGTAAGTGGGTTGCGGCAGGAGTATTGGTTTTGTTGCCTGTGCAGACGCACTGGTTGCTTCGTGCTGCAGCGTGGGAGTTCGGCAGTGCTCGGTTGTTAGTAATGGAATGTGTGGTGCTGGTGTTGTCGTTATGTTTTGTTCGTACGTGGTGGAAGATGCGGACTGTTCGTGTGCGCAGAGCCACGGTGTTTGCAGTTGCTGGTATGGTGCTATGGGGAGTTGGCGTGAGTCAGGGGAGTGTGATCGCAGTACTACAACTCGTGCATATGCTTAGTGCTGGTGCACTTGGTATTATTCTTTGGGAATCAGTGCGGCACTGGGGTGTGCTGTGGGTGTTGTCGTGGTATTTGGCCGGTGGAGTGGTGTGGGCGGGAATGGGAATAGTGCAGTGGATACAACAGGTTGTGACCCCGAGTACGTGGATGGGAATGGCAGCACATGCACCAGCAGTCGCGGGTGATTCGGTCGTGCTTATGGAGGGGGTGCGTGTGTTACGTGCGTATGGGCCGATGCCACACCCTAATATTTTTGGAGGGCTGATGGTTTCATATGTGTACGCTGCAATTTTGTTGATACGCAGTGGTGGTTTTCAGGGGTGGTGGCGTCGCAGTATGGTGCTTGGTGTGATGTCGCTGTGCGTCGCCGCGTTGGTGTTGTCATTTTCTCGCAGTGCGTGGATCGCTGCGGTGGTGGTGTTACTCGTTGCTGTTCCATGGCGTCGAGCGTGGCGTTTGTGGATACGTCTTGCGGTAGTGCCAGTGGGCGTAATGTTGGTTGTCGCTGTGTTTGTTGCGCCGGCAATTTTGACGCGTGTTCAGGGTACTAATGTACTCGAGACTCGGTCGCAGAGTGAACGTGCTGACTTATGGCGCGATGGAATGCGACTGGTGCAAGCGAATCCCTATTTCGGGACTGGTTTGGGGCTTGCAACAACAGGCATACAGCGCCTCGATCCGTCGCGAGAAGCATGGACACTACAGCCGCCGCACTTCGTTCCGTTATTGATTGCGGTAGAACTTGGGATTGTAGGGGTGTTGCTGGTTCTACTTTGTGGCACGGCTCTTCCGTGGAACCGTGGATTATTTGTGCTTATTCCAGGCTTAATTTTCGATCATTTTTATTGGTCGCTTCCTGCAGGATTATTTCTCTTGACAGTCTTGTGGTTCTTGACTACGATACAAGCAAAGTTAGCACTCGACCAATAAGAGTGCTAACAAAGAATTAACGGTAAAGATATGAAATTAGTGCCACTTAACGATCACGTAATCGTTCGTGCCGTGGATGCGAAGGAACAAGCAAGTGCATCCGGAATTCTTATCCCGGACACCTCCAGCAAGGAGCGTCCGCAGCAAGGTGAGGTCGTTGCGGTTGGTCCAGGCAAAATGCTTGAGACTGGCTCGCGCGCAGCGATGAGTGTATCTATCGGTCAGCGTGTGGTGTTCAAGAAATATGCACCAGACGAAGTGAAGGTAGACCGTGAAGAGTATCTCGTGATCTCTGAATCAGACATTATCGCCGTAATTGAATAACGTATGGCAAAGCAGATTATTTTCAATGAAGAAGCACGTCAGGCGATCAAGCGTGGCGTGGACAAGCTCGCAAATGCAGTGAAGGTCACTCTCGGGCCTCGTGGTCGCAATGTAGTCATTCAGAAGTCCTACGGTGCACCACAGATCACCAAGGATGGCGTGACTGTTGCTAAGGAAGTCGAGCTCGAGGACAACTTCGAGAACATCGGCGCAGAGCTGGTGAAGGAAGTTGCAAGCAAGACCAATGATGTAGTGGGTGATGGTACGACAACAGCAACGGTACTTGCGCAGGCGATTGTGAGCGAGGGAACTGCTGTGGTAACCGCGGGGCTTAACCCATTGCCACTCAAGCGTGGTATTGATCGCGCTGTGGAGATTGTTGTGGAGGAAATCAAGACCAACATTGCGAAGCCTGTACACGATTCTGAAATCGCAAAGGTTGCTTCGATCTCAGCCAATGATCAGGAGATTGGGCAGCTCATTGCTGAAGTAATGCATGAGGTTGGAAATGATGGTGTGATTACGGTTGAAGAGGGGCAGTCCTTCGGTATCACCAAGGAAGTGGTGAAGGGTATGCGCTTCGACAAAGGCTATGTTTCGCACTACATGGTGACTGATTCGAGCCGCATGGAAGCAGAGTACAACGACCCTGCAATTCTCGTGACGGACAAAAAGATTTCTTCGATTCAGGACGTGTTGCCGCTTCTTGAGAAGCTTGCACAGTCTGGTCGTAAGGAGATTGTCATCATTGCAGAAGATGTCGAAGGTGAAGCACTCACGACATTTGTACTCAACAAGTTGCGTGGCACATTCCATGTACTCGCGGTGAAGGCTCCAGGATTTGGTGACCGCCGCAAGGATATGTTGCAGGACATCGCAACGCTCACGGGTGCGCGCGTGATCTCGGAAGAAGTTGGTCTCAAGCTCGACACCGCAACGCTCGAAGATCTCGGCTCCGCTCGTAAGGTGATTGCAACCAAGGAGCACACCACGATTGTTGAGGGCAAGGGTAATCCAGACGCTGTAAAGGAGCGTGTAGCACAGTTGCGCACAATTCTTGAGAAGACGGAAAGTGACTTCGATCGCGACAAGCTCCAGGAGCGCATTGCGAAGCTCGCAGGTGGCGTCGGTGTCCTCAAGATCGGTGCAGCAACCGAGACGGAGATGAAGGAAAAGAAGCAGCGCATTGAAGATGCAATCAACGCAACCAAGGCAGCGATCGAAGAAGGTATTGTGCCTGGCGGTGGAGTCGCACTCTTGCGTGCATCGGTTGCTCTCGCAGTACAGATTGATGCAATCGAAAAGAACACGCCAGAGAAGGTAGGTATGCAGATTGTGCATCGCGCGCTCTTGGCACCAATGCGCCAGATTGTTGAGAATGCTGGTGACATGGGTGACGTGATGATTCACGAAGTTCGTGCGGCACACAAGGCAGGAAAGGTGAACTTCGGGTACAACGTACTCCATACCTCTGATGACGATGCGGTGGTGGATATGCTTGCTGCAGGTGTCATCGACCCAGCGAAGGTGACGCGCACTGCATTGCAGAATGCAGCGTCTATTGCCGGTCTCTTCCTCACGACTGAAGCAGTGATTGCAGAGCTTCCGAAGAAGGAAGCAGCAGCTGCTCCTGACATGCACGGAGGCATGGGCATGGGTGGATACTAAGGTGTGTAATACAATGCAAAACGCCGCTCCTTGTGGGCGGCGTTTTGCATTGTGGTGGGCTTTTTCCAAAAAATAAAGGTTTAAACACTGTATCCTGGAAATTGTGAGAAAGTCAATGTGGATGTATTCGTGCCGTTGCGCACACACGGTAACCTCGCTATACTGCCCTAGAATATGAAGGAAATTTTGGCCAATCTCGACGCACTCATTACCCGCATGGAGCAAGCCCAGGCCATGGTTCGGTTATCTGATAAGAAGCAGCAAGTTGCAGCGCTTGGTACGCAGATGCAAGACCCAACATTCTGGAATACACCTGCAACAGCACAGCAGGTGAGTCAGCAGTATGCCGAACTCAAGAAGGAAGTGGATTTGTGGGAAGGGCTGCACCTGGAGGCGACACAGTTGCGTGAATTTGTCGCAGGGCTTGCGGGTGCTGACGTAGAGGCAATGGGTGAAGAAGTGGAAAAACAATTTGTAGATCTGTCGAAGCGATTTACAGCTCAAGAATTCTTGGTGCTTCTTTCTGACACCTATGATGCAAATAACGCGATCATGGCGTTGCACGCAGGTGCTGGCGGCACTGAGGCGCAGGATTGGGTTGGGATGCTGTTGCGCATGTACACACGATTTTGTGAACAGCAAGGGTGGAAAGTTGTTATTGTAGACGAATCACGTGGGCAAGAAGCTGGGTGGAAGAGCGTTACCCTGCACATCACAGGTCGCTATGCCTATGGCTATCTCAAAGGCGAGCATGGGGTACATCGGCTTGTTCGTATTTCGCCGTTTGATGCAGAAAAAATGCGACACACTTCATTTGCATTGGCAGAAGTGACGCCAGAGCTCGATGCGCTTGGTGAGGTTGAAATCAAAGACGAAGATCTGCGTATCGACACCTTTATGTCTGGTGGAAAAGGTGGGCAGTCTGTGAATACGACGTATTCTGCTGTGCGTATTGTGCATATTCCAACTGGTATTACGGTCAGCTGTCAGAATGAGCGTTCACAACAACAGAATCGTGAGACAGCAATGAAGATTTTGCGCGGCAAGTTACTTCGCCTTATGGAGGAGAATCTGCTTGCAGAAAAGGCAGAATTGCGAGGTTCTTACCAGAGTGCAGCGTGGGGGAACCAAGCGCGCTCGTATGTGCTACAGCCATACCAACTCGTGAAGGATCATCGTACAGATCACGAAACCGCGGATACTGACGCGGTGCTTAACGGCGAAATTCTTCCGTTTATTGAGCAGTATCTTGCATGGCGCAAGCACGAACAAGCAAAGAAAACCACATGAGTCCACTCATCCTGCACCCAACGGAGACTGTGTATGGGCTCGGCTGTGACGCGCGCGACGCGCAGACGCTCGGGCGAATTTTTGCATTGAAAGGGCGTGAAGCGAACAAAAGCGTTGGGTTGATCGCAGCAGATCTAGAGATGGTAGAGCGTACGGTTGTACTATCTTCGGCAGCGCGCGAGATCGCAAAGAAGTATTGGCCTGGTGCGCTGGCTATTATTGCGCCGGTTCGAGCTGAGGCAAGCCTCGCGTCTCAGGCAGTTGCTGCGGATGGAACTGTAGCAATTCGCGTGTCAGATTCGCAGATTGCTCGCGATCTTGCCTCACGCATGGGCGCGCCATTGGTGTCTACGAGCGCCAATCGTGCTGGACAGCCAGCCTGTTCGTCAGTTCAAGCACTGCGCGAGCAACTCGGTGAAGCAGATTTTGCAATGATCGATGAAGTGATCGATGTGGGGCAATTACCACCGCGACTTCCGTCGACGATTATTCGTGTTGCGGAGGATGGGGGCATCACGGTGGTTCGACAAGGGTCTGTTGCGATTACTGAGGAGCACACAACAGTATGAAAACTGCAGAAATCCAAGAGATTGCAGCACGATTTCATGTCCGTCCGACCAAGGCATTGGGGCAAAATTTTCTTACAGATGATCGGGTGTGTGAGCGGATTGTTGCAGCTGCAGAGCTCACGCCGCAAGATACGGTTTTGGAAATTGGGCCGGGATTGGGTGCGTTAACACGGTATTTGATCGCAACAGGTGCGATGGTAATTGCCGTTGAAAAGGATCGGCATGTGGCAACGTATCTCCAGGAGACCTACGGCCACCTTCCCAATGTTCGGATTATGCAGGCTGACGCGCTCCAGTTCGATCTTGCGACAGTACCACAACCGTATGTGTTGGTTAGCAACATGCCATATAGTATTACCTCTCCGTTATTGGCTCATACGGTAGAATCTGCAACGCACGCGCCAACGCGTGCCGTGCTGATGATGCAAAAAGAGGTCGCAGATCGTATCCGAGCGCGTGTTCCAGATATGAATTTGCTTGCAGTATCGTTGCAATTGCGTACAGCAACCATCGAACATGTTCTCACAGCACCGCCACATGCTTTTTGGCCACAACCAGAGGTCGAATCCACGGTATTGCGCTTTGTTCTGGAGCCGCAGCGGCCAGCGAACATTGCTGCGATTTTGCATCTTGCACGCGTCGGCTTTGCTCAGAAACGCAAACAACTCCTTTCCACACTCACGAAGAGCGGCATTGCTTCCAAAGAAACTCTTGCACGAGCATTCACTGCTGCAGGTCTTGCTCTTGATGTGCGTCCAGAAGTTGTGGATATCGCACAGTGGAACCAACTTGTGCTATACTTGGGCAAGTAATAACTCTTTGCCATGGGGAGCATTCGAGAGATCCTCTCGCAGTTGACCGGCTACCAAAAAGTCAGCGCGATACTACTCGCGTTTTTTGGCGTTGCGGCTGTTTTTCTAGCTGGATTGCAGATGCGAACGCGCATTCTTGATGGTGGTGAATCACGTCGCGCTGCAGCAAGTTCGGTGTACACTGATCTTGCGGCTGCAGGAGGCGCTGCTGCTGCGGTTCTCGGCCAAGATACAGACAAGGACGGACTGACAGACACCGATGAGATCAAGACATACCGTACAAGTCCATATCTTCAGGATTCGGACTCAGATGGAAAGACAGATGGTGAGGAAATAGCTGCAGAGACAAACCCAAATTGCCCAGAAGGCGAAGTGTGCTTCGGCTTGGGCAAAGAAACAGCAGTAGACCGTGCAAGTACAGATGGCACAGAGGTTGGTACAGAAAAGCCAACAGGAACAGGCCAGGGTGGGGCATCAACAGGCCCAATAGCACCAGGCTCGATTCCTGTTTTCGATGCGAATGCGGTGCGCCAGGCTTTGCGTGAATCTGGGGTGCCTGAAGCGCAAGTAGAGGCAGTAACAGACGAAGAACTCCGTAAGATGTACGAGGAAACCGTACAGGAGTCGCAAAAAAAGGCAGGTCCCGCAACTCTTGGTACCGGAGGATCTGCACTCAATTCTACTACTGCTTCTGCTGAAATCGTGGCACAAGCCCGTGGCATTCTTGTTCAATCAGGGATGACAAAGGCGCAGGTTGACGCGATGAGCGATGAGGAGATTCTCAAGCTCCTCACAGCAGCGGCAGCAAAAAACGAGCGATAAAATTCCGAGAGTATGCACACACGTTCATTCCTCAAGAAAACAGTTCTCAGTATTGTCGGGTTTCTGACAATCGTGACTGTAGCCTTCACACCGACACAGTCAGCGCATGCGCAGTTTGCGGTAACCGCACCCGTGCTTGAAGGTATTACACTCGAAGATAATATTTGGGATCGTGTCTGGACCAACCTCCAGGATTTTTTGCTACAGGCTGGTACAGTCGGACTCGTGAATCTTGTGCAAGGTTTTGGACAGCAATTGGCTGCAAAGTCCGCTGAATTTATTGTAACGGGTGATTGGGGACAGCAGCCGCTTGTCTTTACCCAGGACTGGGGACAGTACTTGGAAGACACTGCATCGGGTGCGTTGGGTGAAATTTTGATGTCGTTTGGTGAAGGAGTGAATATTGGAATGAAGGGGAGCATGATGGTAGTTGAGTATGGTGGTCAGCGACCGTCTGAGGAGCAGGTCAAGACCGTGCTTCGTTCTATGGGAATGGATGGTGTAGGAGTGGTGTCAGATGGTTCCAATCGTCATAAGCTGTACTTCCAGCCTTTTCAGGCAGATACCCCAGATTTGCAGCAAGCAGTCGTTGGTCGATTGAATGCAATTGCTGGCGCAAAGCCTGTGCGAATGATCTCAATGGAGCGTGGTGCTGGCGCAAGCGGAAGATTCGGGCTGAACTTGTGTTCACCACAAGCACCTGAATTGCTGTACGCAATTCCAGCTACATTGTTCGGACAGTTGGGTGGGCAGGATGCAAATGGAGATGGGAGTGATGGAACTGGTGCAGCTGCAGCAAATCAACCGCGTTGTGATTTCAAGTTAGTTTATAACTCGTGGGAACAGTGGGCACAGGAGCAAGATCCAACCACGTTTTTCGGTAATTTCCGCGCTGTCTTTGACTTCAATCAGAACGATCTTTCGATTGCAAACGGTGCATTTTTTGAAGCAGGATTTGGGCAAATTGCAGCGCAGCGAAAAGCAGAGTTAGAGCGTGCGGCTTCTAACACCTACCGTGATTTCAAGTCGCAGGTTTCTGGCAACGTACTTACACCTAAGGATAGCGTTGAGGAAGCTGCAGAGCTTGCGGGACCAAAGGCGCAGAAAGACGCACAGGATGCAACCTTTAATGCATTTGTTGCAAGTGGAGAGAGTATTGTTGCAGCGATTGCTGGAACATTTCTGAGCACACTCTCGCAGAAGTTGATGGAGAAGTACTTCTCATCGGGTGCAATTCCAGATGCTGGTGTGGGTGATACGTATGCTGGCGATTCGTTGTACTCGGTAGGTTCTGGTCGCATGTCAGCATTCAAGGCTATCTACGCAGATGTGTATACGCCAAAGGTGCGCGAAGTGAACAACTACAATATTCTTGCTGAGTTCCAAGCGTGCCCTGATCGTTACCCGCAGCAGAATAACTGTGTAATCGATTCTGATTTTGCAAATGCAGTTCGCCAGGCAGATTCGGGAGACTCATTGACCGTGCGAGAGGCTATTGAGAAAGGGTTGCTCCATGAAGATTGGTATCTCCTTCCACCAGATGACTCGCGCAATTCACAAAAGTCCTGCTGGAGTGAGGCGTACTGCTATAGTAATCTCGTGAAGTTGCGCCGTGCACGTATTATTCCTCTGGGTTGGGAAATCGCAGCACAGGAGTCCAAGGGAACACCGATCACCTTGGGTGAGGCGGTGCGAAAGTTCGATGATTGTAATTACGAGAATGATACGAATGGTGTTGCAGACAGTGCACATCCATATTGCCATCTCGTAGATCCAAACTGGATTCTCAAGGCACCTCCAATGCAGTGCCGAGCAAAGGTCTATAGTGCGGTATTGCAGTCTGCAGAAGCACCTCTTCGTCAGGAAACATGCGTCGACGATCCTACCTGTGTTGCAACAGACGAAAACGGTAAGTGTCTTGGTGCATGGGGGTACTGCACCCGTGAGCAAAATGCATGGAGATTCGAAGGGACCCGTTGTGAGGCGCAGTATGAATCTTGTTTGACACTTCGCCCTCGTGAAGGTGGAAGCGTGAGCTATCTCACGTCGACGCTCAATAATAATTACTGCAACGACAAGAATATTGGTTGCCGTGCGTATGCGACAACCAAGGATGCAAATGGTGTTTGGGATACATCTGGTAAGCAAATCTATTTCAATAAGGACGTAGCTACCTGTTCGCAGAAGGCTGCGGGATGTACTCGATTGCAGAATAGCAACTTGACCGATGTATATTTGCGTGTCGCTCCGGCTGGACTCAACTGCACAGGAAATGTTGCGACAGATCCTGCAGCATGTTCACAATATGCACGCACATGTCGTCAGGACGAAGTCGGGTGCAGTTTGTATTCACCGACTAATGGAGACCCTTCAGTACCAGCAATCGCTGGTGCAGGAAATGTGTGTGATCAGTCTTGTGCCGGGTATGCGCAATATGTACAACAAGGAACACAATTGGAGCCAGCAGGTGCAGCTTCCTTGGTTGCATATTTTATTCCGTCAACAGGTCAACAGTGCTCCGCAGCGCAGGCTGGATGTACTGGATTCACCAACATTGATGGACAAACATCGGGTGGAGAGTCGGTTTCGTACTTCACATCGTTGCGTACGTGTATCAAGCCAAATGAGGCTCCAAACGACACCTTCTATACCTGGGAAGGTTCAGATACGACTGGATATCAGTTGCAGGCGTATCAGCTGAAGCTTGAATCTAATCCAACGTACAAAAATGCTAACGTAGAAGCCGGGGCATTGGTTCCTGCATACCGCGGCGAAATCGCGGGGACAGCGTATATGACGCAGTTGCTCGCAACGTGTACCGAAACGCTCTACAAGAACCGTGCAACCGATCCAAACTTCAACCCGGATTGCCGTGAATTCCTAGACTCCAAGGGTAAGCGAAGTTACCGCCTCATTACTGAAGTCGTTTTTGCAAGCAATGAGTGTGCCACTTTGCGTCGTAATGATGTGGTGAGCCAGGCAGTATGTAACAGTACAGGTGGATCTGTAGTTGATGGTGGTGCTTGTGTATACCGCGCATTGCCGAAGGAGAGTGGGAAATGTACTGCAGCAGCAGTTGGTTGCCGCGGATATGCTGGAAGCACTGCAGGGTCAGGACGCATGGTATTCCAGGATAGTTTTGAATCCACAGTAACTACGTGGCAAGGAGCTACGTTGAGCACTGAGGCAATGGCAGAGAATGGACGATCATTGCGCATTGATACTTCAGCAGTCTCACCGGCATTCCCAACACAGTCAGGGAAGTCGTACACGATTTCATTCTGGGCGAAGTCTACCACTCCGCTACGCTTTAGTTACACGATCAATGGTGGTGGGGTACAATCGTTCTCTGGCGCGGAGAATACGAATCTTGCAACAACAGAGATTCCTGCTGATGGTGTGTGGCGTCCATACACCTTCGGGCCGGTCTACGTAGCGGAAGGAAGCCCAGCATACGCCTTCGTCATCACGAAGGGGCAGAGTTCTGGCACTTCCTTCGTCGACAACGTATATGTAAAGGAAGCTGATGGAATTACCTACGTCGTGAAGGACAGTTGGAAGACTCCGCAGGTGTGTGACGCCAATACAATGGATACGTTGCCAGGTGCAGCACTTGGTTGTCGCGAGTATAAGGATCAAACCGGTGCGTCGTCATACCTCACAGGATTTAGTAAGGTATGCCGTGCAGAGTCAGTAGGGTGTGGTGCATTTATTAACACCTTCAACTCTCAATCCCCAAGTGCGCAGGTGTTCAATACCGGTATTGATAAGGATGGTAAATCGCATCCAGAAGATGATGTTGCTGTGAAGGCAGATGAGATTCAGTACGTGGTAAATAATAAGCAGTTTTCATGTGTCGCAGCTGATGTTGGTTGCTCTGAACTCGGATTACCGAATAAGGCAGGTGGTGTCGATTCTGTATTCGTGAAGAACAATCCGGATCTCTACGGTACACAGATGTGTAAGGCTATTGAGAATCGATGTGATGCATATAGTAATGGCAGCACAACAATGTACTTCAAGGATCCAGGAAGCAAAACCTGTACCTATCAGGTCGGTGTTATCGATGAGACAGGGGCTAAGGTAGATGGTTGGTTTAAGACCGTAACAGCTACGGGTGCGCCTGAAGCATGTGATCCTACGTTTATTGCTGATGGTGCCTATGGTATTTGGAAGAACGGCGACGCGAAATACGCCGGGTACGCAGGTGTGTGTCCTTCAAGCGCAAATTCTTGTACCGCATTCATTGACCACACAGATACGTCTGATCGATATCCAGGAGGTAAGCCATATTATTTCCTTGATAATAAGGGTATCGACACCACGTCGTGTAACGGTCAGGTGAACCTGCGTGAAGGGTGTATTCTCTTCGATCGCACAACTGATACGAACAAACAGTGGAGTAGTAGTTTGACGCAGGCGGCAACCGCAAGCAAGGAAGGTACGTCGCTCACACCAGTACGACAGACAGAACAGCTTCCAGATGCGATTACAGTTGTTGTCGATGGTAAGACGGTAACGTGTGATACCAAGGTATTGGGGAATTCATGTAAGCAAGTACCGAATACACAATGTGTGTTGGAGGTTGCAAATTCTTCATCGTACAACAGTGCGAATAAGAGTGCATTTGGAAAGGGAAAGAACGGTTTGCCCACAGGAGTAGGAAGCAGTGGGGATGTACCACAGAGCTGCACGCCATTTAAGGATGACCCAAATTGTGGCAAAGAGCGACTGTTCTGTCTCGCGAAAATGCGTGAGATGCAGGTAACGGTACCATTGGCAGTACCAGAGGGTGGTTGGGACGGTGTGAGTGCTAGTGCGCATGAAGCGACGTTTGGTGCACTGTGTACCAACAAACTTGTTGCAGACGTTGATGCATTCTGTGAGCAGCAGCTGGGATACCACAGTGGTTCGAATTGGATCTATCAATATTTCACACCAGACTTCCTCCGCACACAGTTGCTTTGCTATAGCTATGTCAATGGGACGGGGAGTGAGACTGCAGAAATCGTAGATCTTTTGACGACGCTCCAGCTCAAAGCGCGTCAGGCATGTGGTGTGAATGACAGTAACGTTGTAATCAAGGTGAACCGAGATCGTGTTTGCGGTGAGTGGTTGGCGTGCAAAACTTCATTCACGATCTGGAATGAGCAGAAAGGTAAGTGGGATGATGTCTGTATTGATGTAGGTACGTGTGCTGAATGGAAGACGGGTGCTGATGGCAAATCAGCTGGTGAGTGTGCACGTTGGGTAGATACGACAGATACCACGGACAAAATTCTCGACAAAACGCTTTATACCAGTCGCGATGTATCGTGGAAGGGCAAGGAGTATTCTGGATACTCAATTTATAACCAGTTCCAGGCAGCAGATCTCAGACCCATTGTGAATGCAAGCGGTGATGGGGGATTGAAGGATATTCCGTTGGGATATGTACATCCAACCCTTTCAACGAGTGCTTGCAACTCCAAGGCTGATGGTGCTTCGTGTGAGTTTGCACTTCCAATGCAAAGCGGAACAACGCAGGTGAAGGGTGTATGTCTCAAGAATTATGGATGTGTCGTTGGTAAGACCGGCGGGACTGTTGGATCTGGCACAGCGACGCAGCCGAATATGGTTGCTCGTACGTGTCGTGCATATCCAGAGTCAGATGCACCGTTCTCTGGAAGTATTGTGACCAAGTACACTACCGCAGGTGAACCATTGAGCAAGCTTGCGAACTTCCAGAACGCCAACACGTGTCAGCGCTACGATGCAAACGATGGTTCTGCGATTGTAAATGCGGAGGGGGAGCAGATTGGTTCGAAAAATGTTGTACTCAATCAGTGCGGTGGTTGCTCGTATCAGAAGGCGTATTACGGACAAACCGCGGTGCGTGGTCAGGCCAAGTACTATGACTTGCGAGCAGAATTACCGGCAGGAATTTGTCAGGGTGGATTCACAACCAACGGCGAAAGTAAGGACGGTAAGTCTTGCACGCGTAAGTCTGAATGTGCTGACGAGCGTCCTGGTGTTCAGCCTGCTACAGGGCAGACTATCGAGGATACTGGCAAGATTGATGGACTGTGTTTACCACTCAACCGTGTACAGAACGTGCTGGGTGTAGAAGGGTATTGTCTTGAATCTGACTTCTCGCAGGCGATTAATGGTCAGCAGAGTCAGTACGCATGTCAGACGTGGCACCCTGCAACACTTATGGCAGGTGGTACGGACATCTACAACCAGTACCAGGAAGCTGGGTATGTTGCACCGAAGAACGCAGGACAATTGTACTGCACACAAGCTCGAGGAAATGCAGAGAACAAGGGTGCGCACACCATGTTCATGAACCCGAGTGTTGATACACAGAAGAAGATGGATTTGATTAGCAAGGATCCTAAGGTGATGGCTGAGTATCAGCTGTTCCCTCATTTGTCCAAGCTTAATACACAAGGATATCAGCTCTCCAGTTATTTCAGACTTGGGTATGTTGAACACTCGATTCATGGATTTATTGGAGCAAGTGAGGCTGCTTTCAATGCAGCAGGAACAACAGAATTCGTAGATGGTTCCTATCGACCTTCGATTCCTGCGTCAGGTGTGAGCGATATCTGGAAAGGTAAGGACTTGTACTTCAAGGATATTCAGCGCGCAGAGGTGACTATTGTGCATACGAATGAGGGTGCTTGGGCGATTCCACAGAATCGACAGGCGTTGACGAAGAGTATTCCTTTCTTCACCGATGGTCGGCTGTACTATGATGCAAAGAGCGGCGTAACGCAGCCGTATGCAACTGGATTGGTTAACGATAAGCACTTCGCAAACTCGAAGAGACTCCGTCTTTATTGGAACAATAATAACGACGTAGATTGGGCAGGAACTATCCCGCTTTCAGGTGGAACTGTCGATGAGTCAATCTTGCGCGAAAAGCTGCAGAACCAGGTGAGCAATGTATCTCAAATCGTACCTGGTGGTCCGAACTGGTGTCCTAATGGAGAGCGTCTTGCGCTCATGATGGATATGGTTTTCGACAAGAATGACAAGTTTATGGGTCTGCGGTACTCACTCTGTGACGCCGTGTCCGGTGGTGTTGACCTTGAATTCGTTGTGACGTTCTATCTGCGTGAATACTGTACTGTTGCTGAGCGTGTGGTAGAAGAGCAGGCACATAAGGGTTGGACAGACCGTCTATGGACTAATCGCAAGACCGCATTTGTGCTCGCTCCTGGATCAGTGGGCCTCGCAGGAAATACTACGCCGTCATACTTGGTCGACAGTCCTGCAGCACCATTTGGTTCCACCGAAACCGCTGTTGATCCAACGCAAACACCTATCTATGTTGTGGCGCCAGGTGCGAGTGGATTGATTGAAAGTTCACCAGCAGGTGGTAGTCCGTTGTCTTGTGGTGATGGGCTTGGGTTTGATGGTTGGCCTTGGGACACAGCGAAGAGCCGGTGTGGAGTTTCGATGTGTGTTGGTGGTGAGTCACATGGTAACTACTGCAACGTGCAGTCGGATTGTAAGCCTAAGAATGTGACGTTGCCTGGAGGGAAAACGCTCGTTGATTCTGGTGTGTGTGTTGGTATTCCACGTCGAGCTGACGATCAGATTAAGGGTAATTTGTCTGCAGAATCGGTGGGAGCGATTCAGTATAGCCGTGCACCGAAGGGAGACTTCACTCAGCCATACCCATTGCTTGATGGTATTTTTGCAAAGCAATTCGAGCAGTTCGTCTGGTCGCCAACGGAAAGTAAGTATAAGGTGAGCAAGACATCCGATGGAGATTCATCGTATTCCTTCGTCAAGAGTAAGAAAGATACGTCGTTGCGAGCTCCGGCAGTTCAGGCAGCAATCTGTACTCAGGATGGCTGTAGCGAACGACCAGATGGATCCATTGCGGTGAACAATTTCCGGAGTGGATTTATAGCGAGCGCTGGTGAAGCAACTGCAGTTCAGGTTCGTTTCTACACCAACGTGTCGCCTAACCAGATGCCGATCAAGCGCGTGGCAGTTGCGTGGGGTTCAGAGTGGAGCAACAAGACACCGAATGTAGAATCATTCGAGGGTTTGTATAAGAACCGTCGCCCTGTGTGTGACAGCAAGGATTTCGCATCATCGCCTGAAGCCTGCAGCGTGGGTTACTACCAGTTCATTCATTACTACACGTTCGATAGCTGTGTCTCTGATGGTGGACAAATCTTCACCGTCGGTGCCGATGGCAAGACCTCGCTTCCAAGCGTAACCCAAGGCAATGCCACACTCACCTTCGAGCCACTCAAGAAGGGCTACCGCGTCGGCGACCGCTTCTGCGCCTTCCAACCACGCGTCCAGATCATGGACAACTGGGGATGGTGTAATGGAAGCTGTGAAGGGGACGGGAAGGGGTGTTATGATGACAAAAATACTGGCTTTAAGTGTACGGATCTTTCCTTGAGTGCAAAGATTAAGACCGCTTCAACCCCCTTCAACGGGTATGTGATCGTTCGAGAGTCAAAGTAAAAAAATATCATTGGCTAAATAACGAAGACCCGGCACGTTGTGTCGGGTCTTCTGCGGCTTTAGGTTGTTAGCAGCCGCAGGCTGTCCTGTCAGTTGCGGTTCAGCTTGAACGCCGCGTAGTCGTGGTACTCGTCGACCGTGCCGGGGTAGGCGTGGAAGTCGACGATCACCTCAGCCGTGGCGTTGTCCTCGCTGAATTCGCCGGACGCTGTGACGATGGTGCCGTCCTGAGCCGACCACGCCGGGCACTTGACCTTACGGTCTGTGTCGACGTTGCAAGTCAGTTCGGGTACGTCGCCGGTCAGGGTGTACGTCGCAGGATCGTCCTCGAACGCAGGCTGGTAGGTCACGAAAGCCGTGCCTGCGTTTTCGTACATTCCGATGACACCTTCATCTGGCTTCCAGTTTGCCCGGAGCACCTTGTACTCACCGAGATCAACCGGCTCTGGCTTCGTCGGGCCACTCGCGCGAAGCGAGATGGTGACGTTGACCGTGGAGCCGAGGTCGCTCTCGTTGACCGTGATGGAGGAGGTGTCGGGCGCGAAGCCGTCGGCAACCACCTCACACACGTACGTGCCCATCTTCACCTTCGCGTAAGCGAGGGTGCCGTTCCACGTCACGTTGACGACCTGCCCATTCTCCTCGTTGGTGAGGGTGATGAGCGGGCTCTCCGTGGGCGGCCCGAGGCGACGGGGCTGGAGCGCGTTGGCGGGCTGTCCCTTGATCTCGATCGCGAGGGTCGCGACCTCGAGCTCGGGGTCGGTGTTGACGACTTCCACCTGAGCGGTGGAGGAGCCGTCCGTGCTGCCCTGCCCGCAGGCGAGGGCGAAGATCGCGGCCAGGAGCGCCGCGAGGAGGTACTTGTTCATGATCTAACTCCCCTGAAGCGCTCGAATTGGCCGGTTATCTTTTGAGAGGCACACGCCACCCAATAGACACCGCTTTGCTCACCAAACGAGGCTCATCGAGAAGGTGTGGGGAGTGAGTTCTCCACGTCTTCTCGAGGTGCCCCGCTTGGGAGTGAGCGAAAATTGCTGTTTCCGCTTCTTGCCATACCATACCTTGTATGCAGGATTTGTCAAGCAAAAGCCGCTCAATTTACCGACTTTATGCTAGATTTATTGACAAAAACGATTTTTTGTGCTATGGTTCCGCGTTCGTATCGTCGCAAAAAATGCTGCCATACGACAGATTTCCGTTCTGTTCCAACCCATAACGCCGACTGAGAGTCGGCACTGAGAAGGAGGTGGCCTATGGCTGCAGCAGTAGATAAGAAGGCTCTTCATGACGTGTACAACACTCCTCATGTTCCACCTGGCATGAAGTCTGTGTTGAATGACGGCCCTGATCAGTGGACAGTGGCGATGCGAGTGTTGGGCTGGGGCGTACTGCTCACGGTCTGCCTCGTGGTCGCGGCTAGTCTGGTAGGCATCGTCGGGCTCTACGCGGTCGCTGCCGGTGTGTTCGTGGCGGCACTTGTCGGCGCGGGAGTTCTTCTCAACGCCGCTAGTAAAGTGTACATCCCGCAGGGGGCTGCGGGGATCACGCTTCGCCGCAATAACGCTGGCGAATTCGAACCGATCCACGAGCTGCTCAAGTGGGGGATGCACCGTCGGTGGCCTGGAAGGCATCGGCGAGTCTTCACCTACGGGCTGGAGTCTGGCGATCTCGCCATCGACGTCAAACTCGAGTTCGCTGACGGGCTGAAGTTCAATGTCCCTCTCAAGGTGCAAGTACATGCACCGGAGACGCTGGCAGAGGCAATCCAGAACTTCACCGCACGGTGGAAGATCTATACCACTGAAGGTAAGGATCACGCCACGGCGCTCAAGGAGGTCATCGGGAAGTTCGCGAAGGCGAAGATCGAGACACTCGGCCTGGACCTCATTCGCAATCCAAGTGGTCCGATGGGTGGCGAAGCTCGGCTCTTGAACGAGCTCAGAGCAGACGCGGACTTCGTGACTGCGCTCGATGCGATCGACGGGCAGCTGACCAAGCTCTCGTTCGATCTCAAGGAGGAGCACGCGAAGGCTATCTATGGCCAAGAGCCGTTCATTTCATCCAAGGACCGGCCGATGCTCGTGGCAGTGCATGATGCACAGTCGTTGGGTCAGGACACTCGTGGGCTGATCAGCGAGGTCAAGGCGTACATCAAGATGTGTGAAGCGTTGATCGCTCCTGGTGCTCTGGTTCTGGACGCGAGCAAGAAGCTTGTCGACCGGAGTGTGCAGGCCGTCAACGAAACGAATGGTCTGCTCAGTGCTGGCCAGAAGATCGTCGCCGGCAATCGCAGGGCGATCAGGGATGCCGGAATCGCAATTGAAGCTGTGAAGCATCTCGCGAACAACCTCGCAGCGATCAGTCCGGCAGGTCTGGATCAGGCGGCGCTCGACAGGCTCAACGATGGGCTGAACGAGCTCGTGAGCAAGTTCGATCAGTCGGTTGCGGCCATCAATGTCTTGACGGTGAACACCGACGACCTGGAGAAGTTCGAGGCGCAGGTCGTCGAGGCTCATGGCAAGGCGGCGGATCTGCGAGATGCGGTCGTCGAGGCTCATGGCAAGGCGGCGGATGTCTTTGATGAGTTGGCTGCTGCTCTGAAGCGGGCCAACGATGCAAAGCGGACGCTTGTCGACACAGAGGGCAATCTCGCGGCGGCAATGGCTCAGGTCTACAATCTGACCAAGCCGCGTGATCCCAACAGTGGGGGTAAGAAGAAGTAGACGACAGGTTGTCGTTGCTTCACAGAGAATCACAATCCAACATGCGCGGCGCATGCTCGCCGCAACAACCACGACCCGAGAGATGTACGTCTCTCGGGTTTGTGATTTTGTCCACAGTTGCGATCCGTGCTATACTTCGGATGCTTGTCAGGTATGTATCGGATCCTTTCTTCCAAACGTTTTCAAAGATTTGTCGCAGGTATTATTTTGCCTGTCTTTTTGTTTGTTGGGGTGTTGGGAACGCCGATGAGTGCACTTGCACAGACTGTGCATCAGTCACAACTTGCACAAGCTACTGTTGCAGCAAGTGTGCGGACAGGAAGTGTGGTGCAGCTGTCACAGGCTGCAGGTGGAAAAGCCGGAGCAATCGTCGCGGGTGCAAAAGTAGTTGGACTGACTGCCTTGGGAACATTTCTTGGAGGACTCGGGTCTGACGCAGCAGGTCTTCTGATTTTCTATTGGATTTTTAGTACCATTGTTGAAATCTTTAGTAAGATTGTTAACGAATTACTGGTTTGGTCGCTTCGAACGTTTATCTTACTTACGGGGTATAATGACTTCTTGAATAATGAGTTCGTGAACTCTGGTTGGGCAACGCTGCGTGATATTGCTAACCTCTTCTTCGTAGTGATCTTGCTGGTTATTGCATTTGCAACTGTCCTTAATATTTCGTCATACGAGTATCAACAGCTACTGCCAAGGTTTATATTGGCTATTTTCTTGGTGAACTTCAGTCGCACCATCGTTGGGCTCATGATTGATGCGTCTCAGGTGGTGATGGTGACTTTTGCGAGTGCGTTCTACCAATCTGCGGCAGGTAACTTCATCAGATTGTTGCGCATTGACCAATGGTTGCAAGTTAAATCCATTGTAGGAACTGCAATTACAAGTGCGGGTGGTGCAACTGCGGGTGAAACTTTGACAGCGATTGGAAGCGCGATTGGAGCTGTTGATATTGTGAGCAACTTTGTCGCGCTGCTCTTCACCATGGCTGTTGCAACGTTTGCGCTCGGGGTAGGACTCACCCTTGTTGCAGTTATTGTCTATCGCATCGTTGCGCTGTGGTTGCTCATTATCTTCTCACCGCTAGCGTTTCTTGCTTGGGTGCTTCCTTCAACACGTAGTTACTTCTCACAGTGGTTTGGGGTGCTTGTGAAGCAACTGACCGTGGGGCCATTGTTGGTATTTGTGGTGTGGCTTGCGCTGTCTACGGTTCAGCAGAATCCGCAGAGCTATGCACTTATTGAAAATTCACAATCTATTACGCAGATCATGTCTTCGTTAGGCATGACCAATGGGTATGCGGAGCTTGATGGATCGAGTGCGTTGTCTGCCGGGCTATCACAGAGCGTGGGCGATAATCAGATTGCAAGTACAGCGATTTCTTCGTGGAATAATCTTACAGCGTTTGTAGTTGCTATCACGGTACTCATCGCAGGCATCAAGTTTGCGTCGGGTATGAGCGGTGGCGCAGGTGCATTTGCGGAGAAACTTGCAGGATATGCACGCAAGCCATTTGATTTTGGCGAGCAAAAGGCAAAGGCGCTCGGAAAATGGGGTGCCAAGGTAGGTCTATCGGAACCGACGAAGGAGAGTGCGTGGTATCTGCGTAGCAAAAAAGAAGCGAAGCTCGTACCAGGTGTTGGTAGATTCTTTAAGTCGTCTGAGGAACGGGTGAAGGATTCTGAGTTGTATAACATGAAGTGGTACGCGAAGAATCAAGGAATTGCTGCGTTGGGCAAAGGGCGTGTTGGTATGAACCAAGGAGAGACGTCCTATAAGGAAAAGCTAAATGAGAAGAAGTATCAGGATGCGCAGGAAATTTTTGATGACACTGAAAGTCGATTTAGGGATAAATACGGTGCTATTAACCCTGCAACGGGACAGTTTCAGATTAAAGGACCTACTATTAAGGCAAAGGGTGGTGATTCAATCCAGGTGACTGGTGATGCGATGGAACTCCGTGCGCGACGTGATCTCTTTAAGGAGATGAAGGAGAAGGAGATAAATAAGAGCATGGTTGTAGATGAAGAAAAGGGTATTACTAAGGATAATGTTGCAAAGATGCGCAAAGAAGCACTTACTGATGCAATGAATAGTTTTGATAAAACATTTGACGTGCGTGAACACAATCCAGACGAAGGTGCTGTAGATGGAAGTGTACCAAATGCACGAAAAATTTCCGGTCATTTGGTTCCGGGAACAGTGCCACCAAATCCACAAGCAGGCGCAAATTCTCGTAAGATGCCACCTGCAAATCAAAATCCACAAGGCGGTGGTGGTGTTACAGTTCGCGCTATGCCTGGCAGTGGATCGCCTATGCCGCAACCTCCTTCTCCAATTTCTGCAGGGAGTCCGCTGGCAGCAAGTAGCACGCCGGATGTAGATGACACGAGTGCGTCGTCGGTATCTCCAGCACAGCCACAAGCGCAGCCTACGGTTGCTGGTGGTACAGCTGCAGCCCCTGTGAACGTGGCTCAGAACAACCAGTCATCTACAACCGTGAATGTGAATGCATCGGTGAATGCACCTGTGGTTGGCGCACCGGCGGCTGGTGCTGGGTCAGCACGTCGTCCAACGCGGTTGAGTGCAGCGAATAGCCCTGCGGGGGTCTCTCTTTCTGAAGCAAAGGCGGCAGCTGATGCAAAGCAGCGTGATGCACAAGATGCGAAAGCAGCAACTCGCGCTGCAAGCGCTCGGGCTCGTAAGGAAGATAGCGCGCGTGTGAATGCCGCACCTGCGGTGCCACCGGTTTCTACAGGGACACCAAGTGTACGACGTGATAGCGGTGCAACTGGCCAGAAGGCAGCAGAAGCAGCGCGCGCCAAGTCTGAGGCTGCAAATGCTGCAGGCCCAAATATCGTTGTAGAGGCAGCACAGAATGCCCAGATGTCTCGTGAAGTTGAAGAGCGTTTGCGATCACTTGAGGCTGCTGAGTCAGCGCAAGGAACAGTCAGCGAAAACCGTCAGAAGCAGATTGACGAGCTCGCAAAGCAGTTGGGTGATCTCAGTAATGGCAAGCCCAAGGTTGTGCGCCAGATGATTCAGAGTAACCCGGATATACGAAAGATTGTCGCTGGTATTGTGAAGGATCCGATTGCGGCTCGACAGCTCCAGAAGCGCATTGAAGGAGAAATCAAGAAGAATCCGTCACTTAAGAGTCTGAGCGAAGAAGATGCTCGGGAGATCAGTAAGGAGCAGACCAAGGTTGCCATGCGTGCGCTCAAGAAGGAAGACCGAGAGAGTCTCGAAAAGAATAGCAGTAAACCAGAGTTGCGTGAGGTGGCACGCGAGGTTCTGGATGAACCAGACGATGAAGTGGTGGAGTCCGGGACGTCAGTACCACCAACGGACACTGACACCACGCCTAACGCGTAATCGCATCTATGGCAATTACGTTTCGATCTATTGACGAGTTGCCTGACCTGTTGCAGGAATACCTCTACAGCGATGCGGTTACAACCATCACACAAGAGGTGTTTGCAACATATGGCATCAAGGACCGCGCACAACAGGATGCGGTTCTTGATGCGTTGTGGGCGGTATTCCATGGGACCCTCTCTCTCGAGCGTCTTCCACAGCGCATTGGTGAGGCAGTAGGTAAGCCCGCAGATGCTGTATTCCCGATGACCGCTGAATTGGCTGTGCGTATGCTACTGCCTGCGCGTGAATATTTGGGTCCAGTGGATGCGTATGTTCGGCGGTGGGATGAACGCGCTGCAACGAAGCCGTACGCTTCAATCGCATCATCGTTTACATTGCCTGCATATAGTCGTGAGGAACTTATTGAGCGAATTGTCGCATTGCGTCCTGCAACCATTACGCATCCACGTGCGGTTGCGAATTTCGAGAAACTTGCGGAAGAGATAGTGTATCGTGGACGAAATAACTTTGAGGAAGTGCAGTATTTGGGTGAACTTGTGGGCTCTGTAGATGGCACGGGTGTTGGGATGCCAGCTGATGTTGCTAGTGCAACAATTCTAGCAACAAAGCAGTTGCTCGCAGGGAGTACCACAGCGAAATCTCCGGTTGCGCAGACTGTGCCTCGAGCTACTGTTCGCAAACAAGCAGCAACAGAAGAAAAGGCGATAACAGATGAAGTTGCACAGCACGCAAAGAATTTGGGGACTGAGCGTAGTTCTGGGGAAGATGAGAATTTTGTAGATACACTAACGGCAGAGGTGCTCACGAAATTTAGTACGTTGCCTGCAGAAGCTGTGCGTACTGCGATTGACGCTCGTGTGCGCATGGTTCGAGATACTGCAGCTACCATGGATTTCTTGATGCGCGCTACAGAAAAGGGTGGTGTGGGTGTCGACGCAGATACTGCAATGCAGATTGTCTCAATTGTGGAGGAACAGGTGAGTGCGCGCGAGCGGTCGCAGCACGCAGTTGTAACTGCGACAGCACAACCTGCATCTGCAAAATTGACGGGTACTCCGCGTGTTGTTGCTGCAGCACAGCCGCAGGAGGTTCGGCCGGTTGCTCCACCGCCGCGACCAATTTCTGCTGAAAAGCCACGTGTGGAAGATGTGCGTCGCGTTATTGCGCCAACAGGCCCTATTCAAGAGATTGCTTCTATGCGACTCGTGGATTTTCGTCGCAGTAGTGCAGATCCTATGGCACGAGTGACGAAGATTCTTAGTGCAATGGATCGTATTGGCGAAGAAGCGTATGAAGAGAAGATCCAGGCAATCCAGGCGTGGCACTACAATGAGCCGTACCAGCTCTACGAGGATATGATGGTGGATGCGCTTGTGCACCGTAAGCCGCTCTCGGTGCTTGTACAAGAGCGTGTTCGAGATCGTCAGGCAGTTCTAGAAGAAAAAGAAGTCTCTGCGATGTTGCATATGCATCGCATGATGGAGAATTGGTAATATGGAGAACCGTTTTGTGGTTCCACAATTCATCGATGAGGAGGCGAAGATCATTGGGCCAATTACGATGCGACAGTTTCTCATCTTGCTGGGCACAATGCTTGTCATGTTTATCTTTTTCAAGAGCTTTGACTTTGCTTTATTTCTGCTCATTGGTATTCCATTTACATTTTTCATGTTGATCATGGCATTTGTGAAGATCCGCGGACAGAAGTTTCACTACTTCCTTCTCAACTTTGTGGTGAAAATGCGCCGACCGAATGTGCGGATCTGGGATAAGTCACAGCAAGGGGATATTGAAGTAATGAAGTTGGACGAAAAGAAACCTGAGCCACCACGGCTCGTAAAGCAGGCTCCGTCGCAAGGACGACTTCATGAGCTGTCGCTGGTGGTGAATACGGGTGGTATGTATCGCCCTGACGAAGAATAGTATGGCAAGCCCACAACGCAAAACCGGACTCCCTAGCACCCAACAGTACATGCAGATCTCTGAAATCAGAGATGGCGTTGCTATTCTGAAAGATGGAACACTGCGCAGTGTATTGCTTGTCTCGAGTATCAACTTCGCGCTCAAGTCAGAGGACGAACAATCAGCGCTGATTAGCGGGTATGTTTCGTTCCTTAATGGTATCGATTTCCCATTGCAGATTGTGGTGCAGTCCCGCAAGCTCAATATCGACAATTACATGGGGCGGCTCGATGAGGCAGAGAAGGCACAACAGAATGAGTTACTCAAAATGCAGATCGCGGATTATCGGTCCTTCGTGCGTGAACTCGTTGATATTGGTGAGATCATGAGCAAGCGGTTCTACGTAGTGGTGCCATTTGATCCGCTGTCCAATTCGAGCAAGGGGTTCTTCTCACGTATCAAGGAAGCCTTCAGTCCAGCGAAAACATTGCAGCTCAAGGAAGCGCGATTCCGCGAACGCAAGGAAGCGCTTGATATGCGCGTGCGGCAGATCGAAGGCGGACTTGGGAGCATGGGTCTTGAAGTGGTTCAATTGGATACACAGGGGATGATTGAGTTGTTCTATACCATGTATAACCCAGATACATTCATGAACGCGCAACTGACAGAGATGGGTAAATTGCGCATTGACCGATAACGACTATGGCATTTCGTCCCGTACAATTTGGATCTGGCGGCAAGCAAACGCAAGGGCCGAGCATTACTCGTGATGATGGACAGCAGCAACGAGCACAAGGTCGCGGCGTGCTTTCCAAAAAAGTGAATCCAGCGCTTGCACAGTTGGAAGAAGAAAAAGTATATCGTGCGGGTGTTGTGAACATTCGCGATCTCATTGCGCCTTCAGCAATGCAGATTGATCCATCCTATGTGCGCATCGGTGACACGTATGTACGCACACTCTTCGTGGTGACGTATCCTCGCTATATCTCGGTTGGGTGGTTTGCACCGATTATTAACTTTACTGCAACGCTTGATATTGCGATGTACTTCTATCCGGTGAAGACAGAAGTTATTCTTAAGCAGCTCAAGAATCAGTCCGGTATCATGGAAGCGCAGATTGTGAGTGACGCAGAAAAAGGTGCGCCACGTGATCCGATTCGTGAGACCGCGCTGCGTGATATCGAGCAGCTGCGTGATGCGCTCACTCAAGGGATTGAGCGTTTCTTCCAGTTTGCACTCTATATTACGCTCTACAGCAAGACACACGACGAGCTCGACAAGACCTCAGCAGATATTGAGTCGATGTTGGGAAGTAAGCTCATCTATACGAAGCGCGTCTTCTATCAGGCAGAGCAAGGATTCAACTCTACAGTACCACTGGCAAACGACGAAATCATGGTGACATTCAACATGAACTCGTCACCGATTGCGGCGTCATTCCCATTCATCTCGTCGGAGCTTACGAGTGAGAATGGCATTCTCTACGGCATCAATCGCCATAACAACTCGCTTATTCTCTTCGATCGATTCTCGTTGCAGAATGCGAACTCCGTGGTGTTTGCAACCTCTGGTGCTGGTAAGTCCTACATGGTGAAGCTCGAGATTCTCCGCAGTCTGATGCTCGGCGTTGATGTGCTGATCATCGACCCGGAAATGGAATACAAGCATCTTTCCGATGCGGTGGGTGGAACATTCATCAACATTTCACTCTCGAGCAAGTCGAAGGTGAATCCGTTCGAGTTGCCACGTCCTGTCGGACAGCAGGTGGATACCGAGGATATTATTCGCAGTGCTGTCATTACTGTGAAGGGGTTGCTGCGTATCATGCTTGGAACCTTCAGCACTGAGGAAGACTCGCTCATGGATCGAGCGCTTCTCGAAACGTACGCCAAGAAGGATATTACGCCAGATAGTGATCTTGCTACTGTTGAACCGCCAATCATGCAGGATCTTGCGGATATCCTCTCGGGAATGGATGGCACAGAGAATTTGCTTTTGCGCCTCAAGAAGTACACAGAAGGAACGTTCTCAGGTCTCTTTAACTCATTGACCACTGTTGACATTAACAACAATCTTGTGGTCTTCTGTGTGCGCGATTTGGAAGATGAATTGCGACCAATGGCGATCTACACCATTGTGAACTTCATCTGGAATGTGGTGCGCAGCAGTGTGAAGAAGCGCATCCTTGTTATTGATGAAGCGTGGTGGCTCATGCAGCACGAAGAGTCGGCGAAGTTTATTTTTGCCCTCGCAAAGCGTGCGCGTAAGTACTATCTTGGCGTGACCACGATCACGCAAGACGTGAACGACTTCTTGAATTCGCCGTATGGTCAGGCGATTGTGACCAACTCGTCGATGCAAATGTTGCTCAAGCAATCGCCGGCGTCTGTGGACAATGTGCAGAAGACGTTCATGCTCACAGAAGGTGAGAAGTTCTTGCTCCTCGAGTCTGGTGTCGGTGAAGGTATTTTCTTCGCCGGCAAGCGTCACGCCGCGATCAAAGTCGTTGCGTCGTACACCGAAGACCAAATCGTGACAACCAATCCGCAGCAGCTCATGGCAATCGAAGAAGAAAAACGCAAGTTGCGTGAGCAAGAAGCTGCGGCCTAATCAGAATAAAGGATATGAAAAAAGCTTTGATCATCACCGCGATCGTCCTGGTTGTTGCAGCTGTGGCAGGCGGCGTGTACTGGAAATGGTTTCGTACAGATACGGGCATGGTTCAAGGTGGGCCCACCCTTCCAGCTCCTGGGGAGCTTTCCTCGGGTGTGACCGCTGAGATTGTGGGTGAGGAAGTCAGCAAGGATCAACTGCTCGCGCAGGTGCAGCAACCCGCAGATACTTCGAAGCCAGCGCAGCTCACTCCAGAGCAAAATGAGAGCATGAGCATCGGCAATCTTGCGCGTTCGTTCACTGAACGTATGGGGAGTTACTCGCCATCGTCCAACTACGACAATCTGCGGCAGCTCTTCCCACTGATGGCACCAACGATGCGTGCATGGGCAGATGGGGTAATTGCACGTGGAGGAAAGACGGAAATGTCTGTACGCACGAGCGCATTCTCTGCCACCGAAGACACAGCACAACGAAGTGGGGAGAAGCGTGCGTACACCGTGGCAACACAAAAAGAAATTCGTGAGAATGCTACTGCCACGCCAAAAATGGTGTATCAAAAGGCTACTGTGGTTGTGGTGAAGTCTGGAGACACGTGGCTTGTAGAGAGTGTAACTTGGGGTGCTGAAGGGGATATCTAAATGGAACAACAGTCTCCTGGTCGCCTGCGGGCACTGGGCAGATTCTTTCTTGATTCCGTCTTCCCACAATTTTGCATCGGATGCGACCGTGAAGGCGCGGCATTGTGCCGCGTTTGTTGTGCTGTGTCCGCACGAGACCTGGTATGGTTTTGCCCTGTGTGTATGGAATCACGTACAATTCTGGGAACATGTGACTCTTGTGATGGCGCGCTTGATGGTCTTGCGGTCATCGCGCAGGCGAGAGATCCACTCATTCGTCGTGCGATACATGAAGTCAAGTTTGGATTTCGTGAGCGCATCGCAGTGGTGATGGGTGAGCGGTTAGGTGAACAGCTAGGCATGGCGCCATTTCCAGAGTCCCTCACACTTATTCCTGTACCTCTTTCACATCGACGAATGATCACACGTGATTTCAATCAAGCGCACCGCATCGCGGAGGGTGTCATTGTGGGTGCGAGGCGCCCAGGGTGGGCGATATGTCCAGAAGTACTCATTCGAACGCGAGCGACGCGAGCTCAGGCAACACTTGAGGGCAGGAACGCTAGGTTTGCGAATGTGGAGGGTGCGTTTGTAGCGACTGGCCCGGTGGGTGGTGACGTCCTGCTTATTGACGACGTGGCTACGACAGGGGCTACACTTCAGGCTTGTGCTACTGCACTGCGGTCGGCTGGGGCAGCGCAGGTTTTTGCTGCTGCAATTGCCCATGGATAACTTGCGTTGACAGCATGGAGTTCTTTGCGTACACTACGACCAGAAATCATTGGAGAGATGGCTGAAATGAGCACGTGCGCTACGTGCGATTCCGGCATCTTCTTCTAGGGTTCATTGGAGAGATGGCCGAGTTGGTCGAAGGCACCACACTGCTAACGTGGCAGGGAGTAAAATCCCTCGAGGGTTCGAATCCCTCTCTCTCCGCCGCCGTATAAAAGCACTGTCCTTAAAAGAGGCAGTGCTTTTATACTACGGAGTTTGATTTTAGAAATGAGCCGAGACCAGAATGGGTTGGAAATTTTGAGGAAACTATCTTTTGAAATAATACGTGTATCTCAGGTTGATCAAGAAAATGGTTGCATGTTGTAATGAAACCAAAGAAATAATTATGACAAAATACGAGGCAACAACAAAAGACAACAAATGTATTTTCTGCGAAATTTCTGCTGGAAATATCAAAACAGCAGGGCTCTTTTGGGAAGATGAGGAATTTATGGCTTGGCTCGCCATTGATCCAAATACAAAAGGTTTTTCGTGTGTCGTTCCAAAGAAACATTATGGAAGTGATGTTTTGAAAATGCCTGACGATGTATTGCAAAGATTTATCATCGCTTCTAAAAAAGTTGCAGGAATACTTGAAAACTATTTTGACGATGTTGGACGGGTTGGGCTGATGATGGAAGGGACGGGGATTGACCATGCACATATTAAACTTGTTCCGCTTCACGGAACAGAAAATCTAAAGAAAGGTATTTGGGAGCAATTTTTGAGTGGAAAAGAATTTTGGTTTGATAAGTATGAGGGCTGGATTTCTTCAGGAAGCGGCCCAATGGCTGACGCCGAAGAGTTGCAAAAACTTGCTTCTGAAATTAGAGAAAGTCAAAGGTAAACTATTGCGGACGGGAAATCCGCTGAGGCAGTGCCTTTATTTTTTGCAAGCCCAGATATCCACTTGTCCACATGCCTGTGTACAACCTGTTGTGGTATACTCATTCCCGTGACCACAAGATGTAGTGGTTACTGGGGAACAGAGCACTGCTCTGTATATCTCTGCTCTACACACGTCGAGCAAAGAGGCCTTTCTCAGTCGGGCAAGACCTCTTTGACCCTCTCGTCTGTAACGCTTGACGTGCGGACAGGAGCGGGGACATGACTTACATAACTCAATCACGTTTTGATCTGTCTGTATGATGACTCAGGCTCAGTTTGGTGCGTCAAAAAATGAGGAACATGAGAAGCAAGAACACATAATCGTGAAGACCATTCGTCGCAGTGATGGTCGTGAGGAGGCGTTCGACATTGCACGGTTGCAGCGATCATTGGAACTGGCTTTTGCTGGGGCGGGACGAGCAGATGGACCAGAGAGTGCGCACATTCAGGGTGTGTTGCAAGACGCGGTACAGCGAATCGTTGCAGACTTCGATGGTCACACAGTGGTTGAGACTCGTGATATCAAGGAGGCTGTTGGTGGAGCACTCATTGAGGGGGATCTCTTCGATGTAGCGAAGCATTACCTTGCCAATGATATGTCTGCGGAGACTGTGGTGAATGTAGAAATGATTGCAGCAGCTGAACCAGTAGCAGCAGTGGCGTTCCAGGTTGCATCATCTGCACCAGAACCTCGTACATCACGTGCGGTGCTTGCGTCTCGTCGTCGCCTGCCTGATGAGCGTCAGAGTATTACGCATAAGTTCGAGATCGGTGTACACACAGGATATATCACAGTAGGTCTCTACGAAGACGGCATGCCGGGTGAGATCTTTGTGTCCATGAGTAAGGAGGGGAGCACCCTTGCAGGACTTCTTGATGCGCTTGCAACGTCCATCTCGATTGGGTTGCAGTACGGTGTGCCACTTAAGACATTGGTCGACAAGTTCTCGCACATGCGATTCGACCCATCTGGGTTCACGAACAACCCCAACATTCGCATGGCGAAGTCGGTGGTGGATTATATTTTTCGTTGGATGGGGCAGCGATTCCCAGAAGCAATGGCAGTGGCTCAGCCACGTATTGAAGTTGCAGACGCGCAGCGTATTGTTGGAGCTCCCGTAGCCGCACCTTCGCTCCTGCAGAAGAGTCCGATCGTCGGCTCATGTCCAATGCTCACACCACGAACGTTTTACAAGCCATTCGAATACCCACAGTACTTCGAATATTTCACCAAGCAGAATCAGGCACACTGGATGCCGATTGAAGTGCCGATGGAGAACGATATTATCGACTTTAAGAAGAATCTTTCTGAGTCTGAGAAGTCGTTGGTCATCAACATTCTGCGATTCTTCACACAGAGCGATATTGAGGTGAACAACAATTACAACACACGCCTCATTCCGACATTTGAGAAGCCGGAGATCAAGATGATGTTGTCGGCGTTTGCAGCGATGGAGAGTATCCACGTGTGGGCATACTCCTATCTCAATGATTCACTCGGACTTCCAGAGCGTGAGTACTCTGCATTCATGGAGTACGAAGCAATGCGCAAGAAGTATAACTATCTCCAGTCATTTGATGTGCGTAGTGTTGAGGATCTTGCGGTGAATCTCGCAGTGTTCGGTGGATTTATTGAGGGGGTAAGTCTCTTCGCAAGCTTCGCGATCCTTATGAACTTCCCACGCATGGGCAAGCTTAAGGGTGTAGGGCAGATTGTGTCGTGGAGCATCCGTGATGAATCGTTGCATAGCAAGGCAGTGTGTCATTTGTTCCGAGACTTCGTATCTGAGAACAAACACATCTGGACACAGGACCTCCAGCAGACGCTGTACTCCGCATGTCGCGATATGGTAGCAACTGAGGATGCGTTCATCGATACATGCTTCGCAAGTGGCGAGGTGCCTGGGCTTACTGCAGAGCAGGTGAAGCAATATATCCGCTATACCGCAGATCGCAAGCTCAATGATCTTGGACTTGATGCGGTGTACAACGTGAGCAACCCGCTTGGATGGCTCGATATCATGGTGAATGCGAAAGAGCACACCAACTTCTTCGAAAACCGTGCGACGGAGTACTCGAAGGCTGGTGTCGTGGACGATTGGGACAAATAATTTATTCGATCTTTTTACTACACGTATGCCATACGCATCGGTTATTGATGCACTGTCTGCGAATGATCTCGGGGCTGCGCGCGATCTCTTGCTTCAGGAGATCGAGACTGCTACAGCGAACAAGAACAGCTGGGATTGTCCGCATTACATTGCAGATCCAGAAATTCAGAAGTCTATTGATCTCAACGCAGTGCCGGTCGCACCACTTTCGTACTTCGGCCTTGAGAATCTTCGCGATCGCTATTTCATTCGCGATGCCTCGGGTGAGATTTGTGAGAATCCCAAGACGTTCTATGCACGTGTTGCAACGGGTATGGCACGTGGTGATCGTGCGCTTGCGCAGCGGCTCTACAACGCAATGGCCCAGCAGTGGATTACACCTGCGTCTCCAACCATGATGAATATTGGAACGAAGAAGGGGCTGCCGATCTCATGCTTCCTCAACACGGTACCTGATACGCTCGAAGGAATTTTTGAGGCATACCGTGAGAACGCGTTCATGGCGAAATACGGCGGTGGTATTGGTACAGACTGGTCGCAGTTACGCGGACAGAATGCTCCATTGCAGAAGAGTGGATTGCGTAGCTCTGGTGTGATTCCGTTTTTGAAGATCATGGATTCAACGACGATCGCAGTGTCTCGTAATTCTATTCGCCGTGGTGCTGCAGCTGCGTACTTGCGTATTGACCATCCGGATATCGAGGAGTTTCTTGAGATCCGTAAGCCTACAGGTGGCGACATGGACCGCAAGTGTCTGAATATCAATAATGGAATTGTGATCACGGACGAGTTCATGCAGGCCGTGGAGAATAAGACAACGTTCAAGCTTGTAGATCCTCATTACAAAACAGTTACGAAGGAATTGGATGCAGTTGAGCTTTGGCGCAAGATTCTCAAGATGCGCGCAGAAACCGGTGAACCGTACATGCTCTTCATTGACACGGTGAACAAGGCAGTGCCGCAGCATCATCGTGAGAAGGGACTGCTCGTGCGACAGAGCAACTTGTGCACAGAGATTGTATTACCAACCAACGAAGAGCGCACCGCGGTTTGCTGCCTCATGAACCTTAATCTTGAGCGCTACGATGAGTGGAAGCCTGTACTCCCAGCACTTGTGGCAGATTGTGTGACAGCGCTTGATAATAACTTGGAGACATTCTGTGATCTGGCTGATCCTGTGGATTTCAAGAAGGCGATCAATTCCGTGAAGCATGAGCGATCGATCGGTCTTGGAACTATGGGGTACCATGGGTATCTCATGAGCAAGAATGTGCCGTTCGAGTCACTGCAGGCGCGACTCATGAATAAGTCGATCTACAAGGCGATTCACGAGGCTGCAGTCGTGGCGAGTGAGCAGTTGGGTCGTGAGCGGGGCTTGCCACTGGATGGAGGTACGCGTCGTAATTCGTATCTCACGTCAGTGCAACCGACTGCATCCACTGCATTCTTGTGTGGTGAGGCAACACCGGCGGTTGAGCCTATGGCAGGGAATGCGTATTTGCAGAAGACGCTCTCAGGTAGCTTCTTGGTAAAGAATAAATACCTCGAGCGATTGCTGGAGACGAAAGGTCTTAACACCACTGAAGTGTGGAAGTCGGTAATTGCGGCGAAGGGGAGTGTGCAATTGCTCGATATCCTTACCGATGACGAGAAGAAGGTTTTCCGCACTGCATACGAAATGAACATGCGCGAGATTGTGCAGCAGGCAGCAGATCGCCAGCCGTACATTGAGCAAGCGCAATCATTGAATCTTTTCTTCGAAACGCCAATCTCCGGCAAGTACTTAGATGAGGTGCATCTCATGGCATGGAAGCTCGGGGTGAAGTCGTTGTATTATGTCCGCTCTACGGCACCGATTCAGGCTGCGTCAATCGACATGAAGGTGGAGAAGCGCAATGTAGCTGCAGAAGAGTGCGCTGTCTGTCAGTAGCGCGCATCGTGTGATGCACAAATCAAAACGCGACTCTGTTGGGAGTCGCGTTTTGGTTACTGGCGCACTACGTTGGCCAACGCAGAGCGAAGTTGATGCGGTCAGGGTCCTCGCCGTGTCCGACCTGGAACAGCGGGAAGCTCAGACCCCGGTATAGCACTGCGGGGAGGAGTATGACGTTCCCGCGAAGTCTCAGGAGTAGGTTGCCCGGCAGCGTGTTGCATGGGTGGGTCTCGACGTCGCCGAAGGATGTCGTGTCGTGGAAGTGCGTGTTGATGAGTGCGTCCAGCTCAGCAGACTCGGTCGAGAAACGAGTCTTTCCCATGAAGTACCACAGGTACGAGTTGTGGAGCTTTGACCCCCACGGCTTGCCGATAATCACGGATTTCGCGCTGTTGCTGCTTTCGTGGTGCCAGTCTGGAAGTGCCATGATTCCTCCTCTGCTCGGTGATTGTCGTGTTGAGCAGAGGAAGAATATAGCTTTGTTTTCGACAAAAGTCAAGAGTGACCGTATACTACGAACAATGCATCTCACATATGAAATCACTTGCGCACAAGTACGCGATTTTTTATAAAGTTTTGCCTATTGTGGCGATCGTGTTGGGGCTCAAGACGCTGTGTCATTTCTTGGGGTGGGAGATTTTGGCAGTAGGACCACTGCTCACAGCGATCATTACGGCCAATGTATTCCTTATTGGTTTCTTGCTCTCGGGGACTATTTCGGACTTCAAGGAGAGTGAGAAGTTGCCAGGTGATCTCGCGTCGAGTCTCGAAGCGCTGTATGACGAAGCGTCGATTCTCTGGCGCACCAAGCAGGCGCCCATTGCGCGCGAAGCCATAGAGTATGTAGCTGCACTCAACGTGTCACTGATTAAGTGGTTTCACAAAGAAGAGCGCAGCGTGTCGATCATGAATAAGATTACCGGACTTAATACGTACTTCGCAGCGTTCGAGCCGCTTACGCAAGCGAATTTCATCACGCGCATGAAACAGGAGCAGAATACGGTGCGCCGTATTGTCGTACGCATTCACACGATCCGCGAAACATCCTTTGTGAAGGCGGGATATGCAATTGCGGAGATCGTGACGTTCTTCCTCATTGTGAGTTTTTTGCTGCTCGCCATCAAACCATTGTATGAGTCACTCCTCTTTGTCGGCGTACTCAGTCTCTTGCTCATGTACATGCTGATATTGATTGAAGACATGGATAATCCGTTCGATCATTACGAGCGTGCCATTCCCGTGTCGCAGGTATCGATTAAGCCGCTTGAGGACCTCGCGTTGAGACTAGGTAAAGAATAATATGAATACCATGCAAAAGTCGCTTGCTGTCGCAGGCGTGGTGATTGCATTGGGAATTACATGGTGGCTCGTATCGCCGCTCTGGCGCGATATTGAGATGAACGAAGCACTGCCGCACGTACCGGTACCTGCGCAAGCACAGGATGTTGCGACAACAACCCCCAAGGTTACTCCTATAGTGCTTGCTAGCGCCTCGCTCGTGGCAGGGGAGCATGACGTTGCAGGCTCGGCGTCATTCGTGCAAGTGGGTGACAAAATATTTTTGCGATTCGAAGATCTTGATACGGTGAATGGGCCAGATTTGCGTATCTATCTTGCCACAGACACTGATGCGAAGGATCGCATAGATTTGGGACCCATTCGTGCAACGAAGGGAAGCGTGAATTACGAGATTCCTGCTGGCACTGATGTTACCAAATATTCACATGCGCTCATCTGGTGTCGCGCATTCAGCGTTCTTTTTAGCTATGCCAAGCTCTAGTAGTCCAACGCCAGAAAAAGAGGTTGCGCGTATTGAGAGTGTTGCGCAAGAGACGAAGAAGGAGTGGATGCGGTATAAAAAATGGTATCTCATTGCTAGTGTATCAGCGGTGGCGATTGATGGTGTTGTAGGAATGTTCAGTGGTGAGCTGGAATTGTTTTTCATCACGGTTACCATCATGCTGATGGGGCTTAATTGGATGCGAATCTGGCACAAGATGCAGCGTGCATTTATGCAGCAGTTCGCATCTCGTAATGGGTTTCAATTTGAGGCGAATGGAGAATCCAAGCATCGCACGGGAAAGTTATTTGCACACAAATATGTGAATGATACGACTAATGTCGTGCGTGGGAGCTACCTGGGTCACCCATTCGAGCTTTTCAATTATCATTACAAGGTTGGAGAAGGGAAGCATGCAACAAACTATAACGCGACAGTGCTGCAATATACGTTTGCAGGATTGGTGCCGCAATTCTCTCTCACAGAGCGCATGGATGGGCTCTCTGTGATCCATCGGATGGCGCTTGGACAGCGAGTCCTGGAATTGGAGGGGGATCTTCACAAGTACTTTGTTGTGTATGTGAAGGAGCTACACGAAATTGAAATGCTCGAGGTGCTTACCCCCGAGATTATGGCGTTTCTCATTGATCATGGGTGCAAGCTGAGCTTCGAATTTGTGGGGCGCAATCTGTTCATTTATCAGGATCACGTCATTGGCAAGCGCGAGGAGTTGGAGGCATTCTTCGGTCTCACGCGATTGCTCGTTGATAGAATCAATCATCGTATCGAGCGATTACACGATGATGTGGAGGCGATTACTGCTGTCAGCAAGAAGCGATCATGAGGGCCTCTTGCCTGGCGACAAACAATAGCGTAGGATGATGACGCACAACGATAGGGAAGAGTAGCCAAGTGGTTTACGGCAACAGTCTTGAAAACTGTCGTACCCGAAAGGGTACCGTGGGTTCGAATCCCACCTCTTCCGCCGAAAAAGCACCTGTAGCGGGTGCTTTTGTGTTTTTTATATGGTACCTTGCGCTACATAGTACCATGTGCTATAGTCATGACATGAAACAAGAAACCCCCATCCAAACCGCACATGCGCAGATGCGTAAAGGGATGCTGGAGTTTTGTATTCTCCTCGCAATTGGGAGAGGAGAGGCCTATGCTTCGGAGATTTTGAGTGAGCTCAAGGAGGCGAACCTCCTCGTCGTTGAAGGCACGCTCTATCCGCTCCTGAGCCGGCTCAAAACACAGCAGCTGCTCGACTACTCCTGGGCAGAGTCGAACGCCGGACCACCGCGCAAATATTACACACTGACCCCGAAGGGCAAGAAAACGCTCACAGAGCTAACGTCCACCTGGGATTCATTGGTGAAGTCCATCACTACCCTCAAGAAAACGCTATGAAAAAAGCAGTCCATGTAACCATTGCAAGCACGCTCTTCACCCTCGAAGAAGACGCGTACGCAACACTGCAATCTTATCTCGATGCCATTGCACAATACTTCGACGCACTGCCTGAAGGGCGGGAAGTGAAGCGTGATATTGAGGCGCGAATCGCAGAACAACTCCAAGAACGTCTTGAAGTTGCACACACCACGGTAGTTACTATCGATCATGTGAACCACGTGATGGCAACGATGGGGACTGTGGAGGAAATCACTGATTCTGCTGAGGCTCATGAGGAGGGTGCACCGCGGAACAAATCATCGCATGACTCTGGATCGACTGAGCAACAATCTCCTCGTCGGCTATTTCGTGATGGTGACAATGCAGTGATTGCTGGTGTCGCGGCAGGTATTGCTGCGTACTTCGACATCGATCCACTCATTGTGCGTGTCATCTTCATTGTGTTCATGTTTGTGTCTGGTGGAGCAATGATTGTGTTGTATTTCATTCTTGCTCTGATTATTCCCAAGGCTCAGACACCAGCAGATAAGGTTCGTATGCGCGGAGGTCCTGTGACACTCACATCCTTCCGTGAAACCGTACAGGAAAGTGCCGAGAATCTACGCAAGAATAGTGCCGCATTCATGGGTGAAGAGTCAGGGGCTCGTCGGTTCATTAACCGTTTCTTTGCGTTTTGTGGTGTGATCATTCGTGGATTGGGTCGATTCATCATGGTGATTGTGAGTCTCTTCTTGATGATTTTCCCATCTATTGGTCTTCTCATTCTGCTCTTTGTAGCAGCGAACCTTGCGTTCAACGCACATTCGCAGTACATGGAGTTTCCTGTGGCATTTGTGATCTCAAATGGGTTGCTCTATACTGCGGTTGTGCTAGGGGTGTTGCTTATTGCTATCCCGCTTTCTTTTGCGGTAACAATTGGGCTTTCGCTTTTTGCACGAGCATGGAAAATGCGTCTTGGAACAGGTCTTATTCTTGTGAGCATTTGGATTATTGCTGCAGTGACTGCAGGCACGCTCGCGGTGCGGTATGTTCCTGAGATACAGGATCGCATCTCCAGCCTGCCAGAATATCAGGTTACAACTGAGACAGTGATTCCTACGGGACCATTTACACAACTGGCACTGCAAGCTGGTGTGGACACGGTGCAGGTGATTCAAGGTTCAGAGTATCGTATTGATGTGCAAGGAACGCAGCGCGCGCAGGGTGTTCTCGACTTCAGCGTGCAAGGAGATATCCTGCTTGTATCACATGCAAAGAAGGGGCATAGCTTCTGTTTCTTCTGCTTTGATCGCCGACCGAGCAAGATCACGATTACGATGCCAAGAGTAGAAGCAATACAAGCGAGCCATTCCGTAGAGGTGACGACTGGTCGGATTGTAAGTCCTGAACTCGCAATTACACTCCATGATGCTGCACGTGCGACGATGGAACTTGAGACCACCACCACTACACTCATGATGTCAGACGCGTCTCGTTTGACGCTCGTGGGAACAACGAAAGTGCTTTCACTTCGTGGAACTGATGCTGCACGACTTATTGCACCGCATTTCACTGCAGAACATGCATCAATTGCAATCTCCGATATATTCCGTGCCAATACGCAGGTGACGAAGTCTATCTATGGTACGGCTCGTGATGTGAGTCGTTTCATCTATGAAGGTACAGCCAGCAGTGCCGTTGATACACGCGACATTTCTCGGGTTGAAAAGGCGAGTGATGCAGAGTAATATATAAGGGTAATTTCTTACGATTTTGTCCGTATGAAACAGATCGCGATTATCGCCGGAGTGGTGGTTGTACTCGGTGTAGGTGGCTTCTTGTACTACACACGACCAGCTCCAGCACCAAGTGCAGATGTCCAGCAGCAGGGTGCGGCAAGTGCGAGTGTGCTCGAGACACAAAAGCGCGAGGGCCAGGAGGTTTACCGCATCGTTGCAGCTGAGTCGAAGGCGCAGTTCGAGATTGATGAGACGCTCAATGACAAACCGGTGCGTGTGGTGGGTGTGACTGATCAGATTTCAGGCGAAGTGCTTTTCAATGCCAGCAACCCTGCGGACTCGATGCTTGGCGAGATCCGCATCAATGCGCGCACACTCAAGACAGACAACGAGCGTCGCAACGGTGCGCTCTCACGTCTCATCCTCAAGTCTGACAAAGACGAGTTCGAGTACATCACGTTCAAACCAACAGCAGTTACTGGCATGCCAGCTTCACTCGCAGTAGGAGCAAGTGCACCTGTGAAGATCACCGGTGACCTCACGGTACGTGGAGTGACCAAGTCAGTAACCTTCGACACTACGCTCAAGTACGACAACAATTCCACGCTTTCAGGAATGGCGCAGACCAAGGTGAAGTATGCAGACTTCGGCCTCACGATCCCCAAGCTATCCTTCCTTGCTTGGGTAGATGATGCTGTAACCTTGAAGCTTCAGTTCGTAGCGAAGAAGTAGAAAGGTGACAAAAGAAAAACACCGCCTTCGTGAGCGGTGTTTTTCTTTGTATTCGATGTATTACTTGAGATCTTTGAGTGCGTTGATCTGGAGAAGTGCATCACGTAGTCCGATTTCGCCACGCTTCTGTGCAGCACGAACTTCTTCGATTTGCTGATCAATGGCGTCGAGACTCTTCTTGTTCTCTGCGCGGGACGCGCGGATTGCTTCGAGGCCACGAGAAGTTTTTGGAGCGCGCGACAAGGACGTTGGCTTGCGATATACCGTGGGTTGCTCAACGACTTTGCGAGCAGCGGGCTTTGTGATGTTGTCGATTTCTTCGAGGAGCTTCTTGCCTTCCTCAGCCTTTAGTTCGCCAGACTTCACATCTTTTTCTACAGCATCCTTGAGTTCTTGCATGCCATCGGTTACTTCACCACCTGCCGCACGCTCCTGTGCAAGACGAGCTGTAGAGAGCTTGTATTTCGCAATGGTACGGCGCTTTTCTGGTGCCTTAGGAACTGTCTTCAGAAGTTCATTGGCAGCACCACCCTTGTTTGGTGAAACTTCGGTCTTTGGTTTGGTGACAGTCTGTACATATTCTTGTACAGCATCAAGTGCTGCTTCTGCCTCTGTGGGGAGTGGCCTCTTGCCTGCACGCATTGCCTCAAGGCGGCGCTGTGTTCCTTCTGGTGTACCGACTACTCCGCGCAATGCATCTTTGCCAGCCGCAGTGAAAGAAGCTGCATCAAACTTGGAAGAAGCAGAACGCTTGACTTCGACTGGGCGCTTTGTTGTGGAACGACGAGGAGCTTGTGCTTCGATGTCAGCACGTTCGAGACGAGATTCTTGTTCTGCAGTAGGTGCCTCTTGTTGTTCAACTGTGAGACGATCGAAGTTGCGATTACGAACATCAGCGAGCTTCACAGCGGATGCTACCTGTTCCTTCATGACGTTGGTGAAATCTTCTTCCACCTCCATACCTTCCTCATCGGAGAAAACCATTTCTGTTGGACGGGTTCCTTCGTTCATTACACGATTCGATTCTTCTTCGCTGAATGTTATAGATTCAGAAGGCATCTCTTGTGCAGCTGCTCGTTCTGAACGTGCATAGGTTGGCAGTGGGCGATCAGGAGCCTGCTCTCGTGCTGCAACTTGGGAGGATTGGTCGAAATCGCCACCAGAAGTGCCACCAAGCCAAATGCCAACGCCAGCGAGGAATTTGCCAACGCGGGAACCAATGCGGTTCCAGACAGAAGAGGTTCTACGTGGAGGGCGTGGTTCCGTCTGTGCCGATGGAGAAATTTTACTACGCTCGCGTACGCGAGTGACTGGCTTGAGTGTACCTTCTGCAGCGCTTTCAACTTCAAGAAGTGTTTGAATGTTGATTACCTCTGCGTGTTCGCGTGGGGTGAGTGCGCGATTTCCTTCAAGCAGATCACCTTCGCGGTTGAGACGAATGCCAGATTTTTCTAACTGCTTGATACGCTTTTGTGCTGCAGAAAAAAGCGCATTAGACCAGTCGGTAGCATCGAGTGAATCAATCGAGAATGGTGTGCCATTCCGTTGTGCAGTCTCAAGAAATGTTCGTGTAATGTCCTTGCGTAGGATTGGGTCCGTAAGAAGTGCTCTGCGGTTACTGTAATCGAGATGATCGAGACTCTGTGATTCGTTGACGAGGTGCTCAAACGCCTCATCAACTTTCGGTGCGGCTTCGCGCAGCGCTTCACGAAGTTCGGCGTCAGTGCTCAGCCCTTCTTGAATTGCCTTAAGGAACTGGAATTCGCGAACAGCCATGTTCTCCGCCTCACTCAGGCGACGATTGCCCTCCGGATCTTGTACAACTGTACCTTCTATATCTGTTTCAATGCCAGCATCAGTCAATTCTGCGAGTCGAGCATCAACAACTGCATCGATGGCTTGTGACCATGCACTGTCATCGAGTTTTGCGATCTCGCGATGTTGTGTCTGGGCTTGCTCGTACAGATGTGCTGCGATTTCACGCTGCATGTCATGGTCTGCGAGGACGATCTGCTTCGCAACCCAGTCAAGCGGTACATCGTCGAGAATCATCTTGAGCTCACGTGTTACAACAGGAACTGCTTTTTCGATTGCAGCACGATTCGTGTCTTCCTCAGAGGTGTGGTTGTGCTGCCCTGCTTCAGTCAGGCTGGGATGCTGAGACTCAATGATGGTGCGCGATTCGGCTTCGAGGCGCGAGGACTCATCGGGTATAAATCCGCGAGTTTCAGAACGATGAGGCTTGGCCATAGTCAATAATTAAGAACGATGGTTGACAAAGTATTTGAATGTGTGTAGTATAGCATACTTGTCGCGCAGAGGTGAAAGGAGGTGTTTGTGTCACACTACGCAACAGGTATACAGATAGCAAAGAGAGTGGGGTGGAGGCCCGCACGAGTGCTCTACGATTTGCCGCGCGTACATTCGGAGGGGATCGCTGCGATCGTGTATGACGCAACCAGGGCTCGGATGGTCGTTGTATATGATCCGGGGTTGCACCCAGAATCACTCGGGTGGACACAGCTTCTTCTACCACTTCCGAGCTACGGCGAAGAACCGGTAGTGATGCTGCGATGGGGCGTGAATTCACACCAAGAGATTGTGCCAGTCACATATTCCGACACGTCCATCCGACCTGGGCACGAGCTTGTCTGCGCACATGTCGTCGTAGACGTGGTGCCAGCAGATGAAGTGACGCGTCACCAACACTCCTTCTCGTGTACGAAGTGGCGAGATGGGGATCGAGTTCTTCTTCCGAGGCTCATCATTCAACGGTGACAAACAACAACTGAGGTCCGTCGCGCACGTCTGTGTGCGGCGGGCTGTCTTTTTTATTTGCTGCATGGTATACTTGTATCTCTATGATCGAAAAGACCGACGCGCAATGGCAAGCAGAACTCACCCCAGAGCAGTACCGCGTGTTGCGCGAAAAGGGGACCGAAGCGCCATTTACCGGTGAGTACGATGAACACTTCGAGCCTGGCACATATCAGTGTGCGGGGTGCGGTCGGACGATTTTTGCGTCCGATGCAAAGTTCAATTCGGGGTGTGGTTGGCCAGCATTCGATCGTTCGGTTGCATCAGACGCGGTGCAATTACAGGAAGATACATCACACGGCATGACGCGCGTGGAAGTACTCTGTCCGCATTGCGGCGGGCATCTCGGCCACGTCTTCAAGGATGGGCCAACAGAGACTGGCGAGCGATTTTGTATTAATTCAGCAGCGCTCACATTCAAGAAGAAAGATTTGTAAGTCCTTATGTGGGAGATTTTGCGCTTGTTCTTTCCAGCATTTCGTAAGAGTCCGTGGTGGTCTACGGGGTATTTTGTTGCGGCAGTTGGTGCTCTTGTTGTCTCACTTGCCGCCCCATACCTTTTGGGTGTGATGATCGATCAACTTATTGTGGTAGCGCAGGGGGGTGTAGCACTCAATGTGCTCTGGCCTACCTTCGGACTGTGGATGGGTACTGGCTTGGTTGGCGCTGCGCTTGGTTCGTTTCGAGTGCTGTCACTCTGGACACTGATGAATGTACAGTATTTTGACTTGAATGTTACTATTCTTGGTCGAATTTTTTCCAAAGATATCGCGTTGTTCACAAACAAGAAGAGTGGGGAAGTGAACCAGGTGTATGTGAGTGGTACCGAGGGGATGTGGAGTGTTAATTCTCGATGGTACGATGAGGTTCTTTTGGGTGCGGTTAGTTTTGTGGTTGTGTTGGGTATCGCTTTCTCTTTCAGTTGGCAGATGAGTGTGACTTTTCTTTTTGTGGTGCCATTCTATGTGTTGTTGCTGTATCGGTTGTATGGCAAAGCGCACAAATGGAGTGACAAATCGCGTGACGCCTGGAACGCATCGTTTGGACTCATTGGTGATGTGCTGCAGAATATTTTTGCCGTGAAATTGTTTGCCCGTGAAATACATGAAGTGCAACGCATTGCACCTCTTCTTAAGAAGGCCCAGGGATTTCAGTTCAAACAAAATCTTATTTGGTCAATCGCAGATTTTTTTGATGCTGACATGTTGGCACGTATTGCTGTTGGTGCTGTGGGGTTGCATCTTGTGCTTCAAGGGGTGATGAGTGTAGGTGTATTTCTGATGTTCATGTCGTATGTATCGTATCTTACGAATCCGATGCGGATGTTCGCGTATTCGGTTCGAGCGTTTCAGAAAGACGTCGGTCAGTATCGTGCATTGAAAGAGATACTCGACATGCCAGCACCGGTGCGAGCAGCGTCTGGAACATACAAGACTGCGAGTGTGCGGGGGGCATTAGCATTTAAGCATGTTTCATTTTCATACGATGGCACAAAAGAAGTGCTGCATCGTATTTCCTTCACCATTCAACCAGGTGAGCGTGTTGCGTTAGTGGGTCCGTCGGGTGCGGGAAAATCAACGATCGCGCAACTCCTGGCGCGCTTCTATGATCCAACATCAGGCGCGGTAACGCTTGATGGTACCGATGTGCGATCGTGGGACTACGAGAACTTCCGTTCACACTTCAGTGTCGTCTGGCAAGAAAATATGCTCTTCCACGAATCGCTGGAGTACAACGTACGCTACGGTGACTTGAAGGCAAAGAAAAGTGCAGTGCGCACGGCTATTGACCTCGCTTCTCTCACTGACTTTGTTGCATCTCAGAAAAATGGTCTGAAGACACTGGTAGGTGAACGCGGTGTGCATCTCTCGGGTGGAGAGAAGCAGCGCGTGATGATTGCGCGTGCAGTTCTCAAGAACGCCAACATTGTCATCCTTGATGAAGCAACATCAGCACTTGATTCAATCACAGAGCGCGCCATTCAGCAGAGTGTCTCTTCGCTCATCGAAGGGAAGACTGCAGTGATCATTGCACATCGTCTTTCGACGATTCGTGCAGTAGATCGGATTTTTGTAGTGAATAATGGTCGCATTGAGGCGCAGGGAACACACGATGAGCTCTTGAAGAGCTGCACACTGTATCGCTCCATGGTAGCATTACAATCAAATGGGCTGCTGCCTGACGCAGCGCCCAACAAAACCGTATGAGTCGCTTCAAGAAGTTCCTTCGCATTCTCGGACCAGGATTCATCACTGGCGCATCAGACGATGATCCGTCAGGTATTGGTACCTATTCGCAGGCAGGTGCGCAATTTGGATTCTCCACGCTGTGGGTGGCACTCTTCACATTCCCGTTCATGACTGTGGTGCAGGAAATGTGCGGGCGCATCGGCATGGTGACTGGGAAGGGGCTTGCAGCGGTAATGCGCATCCATTATCCGAAGGCGATTTTGTATGGCTGTGTATTCCTCCTAGTAGTTGCTAATAGTGTGAATATTGGTGCGGATTTGGGTGCCATGGCTTCTGCGGGTGAAATGGTATTTGGTATTCCATTTGTGTGGTGTCTCATTTTTTTTACGGTGTTGGTACTAGGATTGGTTATTTTTTTGACCTACAGCACGTACGCAAAAATTCTTAAGTGGCTCACGTTGGCACTTTTTGCATATGTTGCTGTGGCATTTGCGGTAGAGGTGAACTGGGTGGACGTGCTGCAACATACCTTTGTGCCTCATATCACATGGTCCAAGGAATTTCTTATGATGCTTGTGGCACTCCTTGGAACAACGATTTCGCCGTATCTCTTTTTTTGGCAAGCGGATGAAGAAGTGGAGGAGGAGATAGCACAGCACAAGTTGCTTCCTGATACGCAGCGTGCACCACGTGTTTCGAAGCGTGACATTATGTCTATGCGTTGGGACACCTTGATCGGTATGTTCTTCTCGAACCTTATTACGTTCTTTATTATCACGGCGACTGCAGTGACGTTGCATGCACATGGAATTACGCAGATCGAGACAGCGGATCAGGCAGCGCGTGCACTCGCGCCGATTGCTGGAGAGCTTGCGACGTTGCTTTTTGCAATTGGTATCATCGGGACTGGTCTGCTTGCTGTTCCGGTATTAGCGGGGTCTGCGTCCTATGCCGTGTCTGAGACATTTGGGTGGCATGCAGGACTCGCGCGAACTTGGCGCCAAGCCGAAGGGTTTTATGGGGTGATCGTGCTCGCAACGCTTATCGGGTTACTCGTGAATTTCATTGGAATCCCGCCATTTCGCATGCTGTACTACACGGCAATCTTCAATGGCATGGCGTCGCCGATCCTTATGGTGATGATTTTGCTCATCGCGAGCAACCGTAAGATTATGAAATCTCACACAAATTCGCTGTTTTCAAATGTCCTGGGTTGGGTGATCTGTGTCTTCATGGGTGCATCGGCCATCGCCCTCTTGTATCTTTTGTAGGAATTTGGTATAGTGCTGCCACTTGTGAGGCGCGAAAAGCGCCTTTTGTATATATCAATCGTATGGCAGAAATTCGCAACGTCGCAATCATCGCACACGTCGACCACGGCAAGACTACACTTGTCGATGCATTGCTGCGTCAATCCAAGACCAAGCTCTCCAAGGAAAACGAGGATCGCGATCTCATCATGGACAACAACGACCTCGAAAAGGAGCGTGGTATTACGATTTTCTCCAAGAACGCATCGGTACAGTGGAACGGTGCGAAGATCAATATTATCGACACCCCAGGTCACGCAGATTTCGGTGGTGAAGTAGAGCGTGTACTTACGATGGCCGATGGCTGTCTCTTGCTCGTCGATGCCAAGGAAGGTCCGATGCCTCAGACACGATTCGTACTCAAGAAGGCGCTCAAGATGGGATTGCGCGTCGTGGTTGTTGTCAACAAGATCGACAAACCAGACGCTCGTATCAACTATGTGCTCGACAAGACACTCGAACTCTTCCTCGAGCTTGGTGCAGATGATGCAACTGCTGACTTCCCAGTTGTGTACGCTTCTGCGAAGAATGGTAAGGCAGGACTTGAACCCAACCTTGATGCGATGACAGACATCAGTCCGATCTTCGATGCGATTCTTACCCATGTTCCAGCTCCTGCGTGTGATGTTACCAAGCCACTCCAGATGCATATCACGATGGTGGCAGGTGACGTATACAAGGGTCGTATTGCAACAGGTCGCGTTATCAACGGCGTACTCAAGCTCAACCAGGATGTGATGCATATTAATCGCGAAGGTGCGATGAAGAAGCAGCGCATTGTTTCGCTCATGTCCTTCGAAGGTCTTCAGCGCGTGGATGTTACCGAAGCACAGGCAGGTGACATTGTTGCTATCGCTGGTATTCCAGAGGTAACGATTGGTGAGACGCTCGCTGACGTGACCAACCCTATTGCACTTCCACTGTTGTCTATTGAAGAGCCTACGGTGAAGATGGTGTTCATGGTGAACGACTCACCATTTGCTGGTAAGGAAGGTGAGTTCACCACTTCTCGACAGATTCGTGAGCGACTCTACCGTGAACTTGAGAACGACATGGCACTTCGCGTCGTGGATGGCGATGGGAATAACTGGATTGTTTCTGGTCGCGGTGAATTGCATCTCTCGATCCTTATCGAGCGCATGCGCCGCGAAGGGTATGAATTCCAGGTATCGCGCCCACACGTAATTAACAAGACGATTGACGGTGTGAACATGACGCCATACGAGCAGGTCTTCGTAGAAACACCTGAAGCCTATGGTGGTTCGGTGATTCAGAAGCTTGGTAGTCGCTATGGAGAATTGCGTGAAATGCGCACAGAGAATGGTATTACCTTCCTTGAGTTCATCATTCCTACCCGTGGTCTCTTCGGGTACCGCACAGAATTCCTCACTGACACGCGAGGTCTCGGTATTATTAACACGGCATTTCATGCCTACCAGCCTGATCCAGGCAAGTGGCACGAGCGTGAACAAGGATCGTTGGTAGCCCACGAAACAGGCACGACAACATTGCACGGTCTTGTTGGTGCTCAGGAGCGCGGTACGTTGTTCTATGGTCCTGGTGTTGCGGTGTACAAGGGTATGGTAGTGGGTCAGTATTCCCGTACCGATGATTTGCGCATTAACGTGTGCAAGATGAAGCAGCTCACCAACATGCGTTCGAAGGGTGATGGTGTTGCGGATAACTTCAAGACGCCACGCGAAATGAATCTCGAAGCAGCACTTGAATATATTGCGGACGACGAATGGGTAGAAGTTACCCCGAAGAATGTGCGCATCCGCAAGATCATTCTCGATGAAGGAGATGCTCGCCGCGCACAGCTCGGCATCAAGTAGTAGCACACCTGCGCGCAGTTCTGGTATACTAGGTCTATATGGAGGACCAAGAACTGCTCGATCCTACCGCTGAAGAATCTGTTCGCGATCAGGCGATCATTCAGTGGGATATTCCTGAGTACCACAAATACGAACACGGTCGCATGTGGTATTTCATTGTGACTGTGGTAGTGCTCGCTACCATTGGGTATGCGTTGTATGTACATAATTACGTGCTTGCTGTACTCACGGTATTGCTCGTAGCTATCGTGGTGATGCATGAAATTCGCGATCCCAAGACGATTCGGTTCGGCCTCACGTCACACGGACTTTTTCTAGATGAACGTGTTGTGCCGTACACTCGGTTGAGTCGATTTTGGGTAGTGGAAGGAGTCGACACTACATCACCGGCATTTCTTTATTTCGATTTTCGAGGTGCTCTACGTCCGCGGTTTGCTGTACCTATTGCTGCAGACTCTGTAGACGACGTACGAGAGGTGCTCACAGAGTTCGTCCCCGAGGACGAAAATGAAGACTATCACGTCCCATTTACCGATCGGTTCAGTCGCTGGATTGGAATCTAATGACCAAAAAACAAACACCCAGGGCATCTCTGCCTGGGTGTTTGTTTTTGTAACGAAGTGTGCTCTCGCTAAGAATCGAACTTAGATTACTAGCTCCGCAAGCTAGTGTCCTATCCATTGAACGACGAGAGCCATAAAGTGCTACGGGGGGAGTATACCGATAGATCGTTCCATAGTCAATACCTCTGCCAGTAGGGTAGAATACCCTGGTATGGCAGGAATGAATCTACTCCAAACACCCCTTACGGCCCTGCGCGGCGTGAGTGATGTGCTTGCCAAACGTCTCGCGCTCCTCGAGCTTACTACGGCTGAGGAGCTCTTGTGGCATATTCCATTTCGGTACGACGACTTTCAAAAAATTGTGACCATACGCGAGCTGGCAGATGGCATGACAGCAACGGTACAGGGGGTTGTGAGCATGATCACTAATCGTCGATCGTGGCGTACACGTAAGATGGTGACAGAAATGATAGTGGATGATGGAACAGGGACAGTGCGCGCGATGTGGTTCAATCAGCCGTTCATTGGGAAGACACTCAAGCAAGGGGATACGATTGCACTTGCGGGGGAGGTAAAGCTTGATGGTATTGGGTTACTCTTCAGCAGTGCGCAGTATGAGCGACTAGCAACGCCAAATGCTCCTCGGACACACACAGGACGACTTGTGCCGGTATACTCCACGACCGCAGGGCTTACCGTGCGTCATATCCGTGCGTTGGTGGCGCAAGTTCTGCCCCTGTGTGCGCAGATTCGAGACTGGTTGCCCACAGCGCAGCGAACAGAAGCTGATGTACTTCCCCTTGGGCAGGCGTTGCATCTGTTGCATGCACCAGAATCCTATGAAGATATCGCCCGTGCACGACGACGTATTGCACTCGAGGAGATCACTCCAATGTTAGTTGTGTCTGCAGGTGCTCGAGCGACACGCAAAAAGAGTGCGGCCCCAGTATTCCATTTTTTTGAGCACGAGATGCAGCGGTTTGTGGGCAATTTGCCTTTCACTCTTACGGATGATCAGAAAAAAGTGATTTGGAAAATGATTCAGGATACCGCACAGTCTCATCCTATGCGACGGCTCATTCAGGGTGATGTGGGATCAGGTAAGACCGCAGTAGCTGCGGCTGCAGCATGGCATGCAACCCTCAATCACAATCAAACGCTCATGATGGTGCCGACCGAAGTACTTGCTGAGCAACATGCACGCACGCTCACCAAGCTCTTTGATGGATTGCCAGTGCGTATCGCATTGCTTACTGGCAGTACCAAGCAAAAACAAAAGATCAAACAAGATATTGCAAATGGTGAGTATGAGCTGGTGGTGGGAACGCATGCACTTATCGAGGAGGATCTGGTGGTACCTGGGCTTGGGCTTGTGATTGTTGATGAGCAGCATCGATTCGGAGTACGCCAGCGTCAGGCTCTCTTGGACCGCGGGAGTCGCACCGGTAGCGCGCACTTTTTGTCGCTGACTGCTACGCCGATTCCGCGCACGTATGCATTGATGCTCTATGGAGACCTGGATATAGCAACGATGCATGGCAAGCCAGCGGGCCGCAAACCGATTAAGACGCATGTAATCCCGGACAGTACCAAGCGTCAGCAGATGTATGCATTTCTTCGTCGTGAAATGACGGCAGGTCGTCAGGTATTCGTGTTGTGTCCTGCAATTGATGCTGCAGATACTTCGGGAATGAAGTCGGTGACGCAGGAGTGGGAGAAATTGCATGTCGAAGTTTTTCCAGATGTACCAATGGGGCTCTTGCATGGCAAGTTGAAGGCAAAGGAAAAACAAGAAGTCATGCGAGCATTTGCTGCACGCGAAACCATGCTTTTGGTTACCACAACAGTCATTGAGGTTGGAGTTGATGTTCCGAATGCAAGTTGCATCGTTATTGAAGAAGCGCATCGTTTTGGCCTTGCACAACTACACCAGCTTCGTGGGCGAGTGGGTCGTGGTGAGGCGCAATCCTATTGTTTTGTTTCGAGTGAAAAGGCTTCCATGGCAGCACGTGAACGTCTTGAGTTTTTTGCTGGGTGTACTGATGGATTTGAGCTCGCACAGTATGATCTAGAAACGCGTGGTCCAGGAGATCTTTTCGGTGAGATACAATCAGGAGAAAGCACCTTCTCTGTGGCATCGGTTGCAGATACTCCGCTTATGGAGCGCGCTGCAGCGATTGCACAAGGACTTGTTGGCGAGAGTGGGGAAGTGGAGAAGGTGTTGGATCAGATGTGGTTTGGTCGCAAACGTGCTATTCGTGCGGCACATCTCGAGTAGCATTGACAATCGTAGTGTGAGCGTGTATACTGCGATGCAACGCGCAATCGTGTGCGTTTGGAGGAATTGACCATGCGTCATGGAAAAGGATGTCAGTGCGGGAACGAGCAGTGCAGATCGATGAATCGGAGCAAGGGACCGAGCTTCAGAACCGGGCTCACACGACGTCCGGATGGGAAGTGTGCGTATCCCGAGTGCACGACGCGCTTGCGCGAGAGCAACAAGGGTCCGTGCTGCAGTCTGCATCACCAGTGGGCTGTCGCCGACTACGGAGATGCGCACGGCTTGCACATCCCCAGGCGTCGTCCGTCGGGCGGCGATCATTACCCCAACAAGGTGCTCGACGGCTTCATGCATCTAAGCTGAACGACACCAAGGCACCTCTCCAGGTGCCGACAACTGAAGATTCGAGGCCGAGTTCGTCGCTGTATGCGAAGGACTCGGCTGTTTCTTTTTTATTCGAAAGCCTCTTGTGCGTTATGAGACGCGACACTGTCTACTACTCCGATGAGATCACGAACGGTTGCAACGGTCGAGGTTGTAGCACCGGCAAATCGCGGCGTGATACAGGTGGAGAATCCAAGAGCTATAGATTCCTGTATACGTCGATCAAGGGCGCGCACTGGCCGTACTTCACCTCCCAGACCTACTTCGCCAAACGCAACGGTTCCAGAAGGCCACGCGACATTACGTAGACTGCTTACAATTGCAGCAGCGATTGCGAGGTCTGCTCCTGGTTCAGTGGCTTTGACGCCACCTACCACATTTACGTGCACGTCATACTGTCCGAGGGGCAATCCTGCACGGGCAGTGAGCACGGCAATAAGTACTTGCAATCGATTGAGATCAAATCCGCTAGCCCGGCGTTGCGGATATCCAAATGTTGTGCGCGTAGTGAGGGCTTGCACCTCCACAAGGAGTGGTTGCTTGCCATCCATAAGTACGGTCACAATCGAACCAGGAACATGTACGCGATCGGGAGAGAGGAATGCACTTGATGCAGCGTTGGTTGGCGTAAGACCGTGACTGTCCATTGAGAAAATGCCAATCTCATCTGTGGAACCGAATCGATTCTTCACTGCACGTAGAATACGCATCGAATGCTGATCGTCTCCTTCGAGGTAGAGCACAGCGTCTACGAGGTGTTCAAGAGTCTTCGGGCCCGCAACCGAACCGTCTTTTGTTACGTGTCCAATGAGGAGCACGGCGATATGGTGTTGCTTGGCGACGTGGAGAATCTGTGTAGTACAAGCACGAATTTGACCTACAGAACCCGCTCCACCTTCGGCAGCGCTAGTGGTTATTGTTTGGATCGAATCTATGATTGCGAGAGCTGGTTTTTCTTTTACAAGTGTCGAAAGAATGGTGTCACAATTTGTTTCGTGGAGCGCGAGGACATCATTGCTGTCGAGGCGTACTGCGCGAAGCCTGACTTGCTCGATAGATTCTTCGCCAGAGATGTAGAGCGTTCGACCCACGTGCGATGCAATGTGCAAAGACAATGTGGATTTGCCTACACCAGGGTCGCCGCCCAGGAGTACCAGTGATCCAGGAACAAATCCACCACCGAGTACTGTGTCGACAGGTGCTATGGTCGTGTGAATTCGTTCGGTTTTGGATTGTGTTGGATCAATGGATTTGAGTGAGACTGGTGTGCGAGCAGGAGCCATCAGATTGGCACCTGCCTTTGTTGCAGCAGTTGGCAGCGAACCTTCTGTATCGATGGTGCCCCATTTTCCACACTGCTCACAGCGGCCAGACCATTTCGAAAACTGCGCGTCGCAATTGCTACACGTAAAAACGCGAGAGGGGGATTTCATACCGAAAGAGATTATTCTTCGGCAGCGGGCAGGCCTTCAGGATTCTTTTCGCCAGTAGAAGACTCTGGAGTGATCGCGGTACCGGTTCCGGCTTTCGTGCATTCGAGGTAATGCTTCACGCGTTTGGTAACAGAATCTCGGTAGAGATCTCCAGGGTCGTTTCCTTTGCCATAGTGAGCAAAGGTGAGGCGAATGACCGATTCCGGTACTTGGTTCTGCGGTGTACCTGGCACGCCACCAGCTTTTTTATACCACGAGAGTAGTCGGCCAGCCATAGCTTCGACTGCAGTGTCAACGGAAAGCAATTCTGGCACCGTGAGACATCGATTGTTAAGACCTTTGATCTTCGTGCCTCGGACTTTTTGGCCATTTACATCGCAATACTGCCCATCGCCGAAGGTCACCTGGCCTAACCCAATGCCGTGGGAAAACCGCCAATCAATGCCGAAGTCTGGTGGCACAAAGCTTTCGGTAGTTACGTGCTTTCCACCGTCGTCATTTTTTTGGGAGACGCATGCAACTTTTTTTCTGAGTGCCTTGGATGCTGCGTCACTTCCGGTAGGGACGAGTGCTGGGACTGTGCTCTCGAATGTCTTGCCTTGAAATGTTTTTCCAGAGCGGAGGAAGCTAAATCGTGCGCCAACATAGTTAGGACCGCAGTAGTTCTCGTCGTGACCTATTACCGCAGGGTTTCCACCTGATTCATGTTGCACGATCACCTGTGCAAGGCAGGGCGGAATACCGAGTTTTGCCGCGGCTGCCGCAGCTTTGTTTGCGTTTTCAGATCGACCTCCAGGCGAGAGATCGAGAACTGCCCCGCCGGTTGCCTGCGCATATATTTCTGCAGAGAGTTCGAATTTGTGCGGTTCTGATTCCACTGCATCGAGGTTGATTGGGTTGAGTGTTGTGAGTCTTGGGTCGACGATTTGCAGCATGCTGTAGGAGAGCAGCGCTATCATAAGTCCGACGATGGACCCTGTGATCATTTCTTTGGCTTGCTTAATTTGTGCTGCATTGCCTGCAGCAAGGACCCATCGTACACCAGCGAACATGCAGACAAATACCGCGAGTATTGCAAGTACGTAGAGCGAATATTGGAATAGACCGGCAATATATTGACCGATATAGGGGATAGCCAATGCCACATTTGGGTCATCGCTTCCTGCAAGGTCTATAGGGTTGCTAAAGACAACACCAGGAATGGCAACGTTCAATGTAGCAGGAAGAGGAAGTCTCGTGTTGCTGTTTCCTGTCGCAGCATCAAGTGATAGTGCTCCCGAGGTCAGTGATGCATCATTTTCTGTCTGGAGTGTCTTTGCGGTTGCACCTACAACTACACTGTATTCAACTGCAGCTTCAGCAAGAGCTTTGTCCCGTGCAATAAGTGCATCCTGTTTTTGTTTTGCAGTTGCTCCTGGCGCGTTGATTGCGTCTTGATATACCTTTTCGATCTGCTCCTTCTCAAGTTCGAGTGCGATTTTTGCTGCCAGAATTGTTTCTTTGGCTGCAGAGGCGTTCGACTGTATCTGATCGGCTGTGTTTGATACGATAAGGTACTCTGTCGAAACACATCGTTTGTTTTCCGGTGCAGGTTGTATACCAGGCAAGAGTGCAACGCCGACACAGGTGGTAGCGGCGGTGGCGCCGCACGCAGAAAGAATCGTGCATTGTGGTGCACTAGACACTACTGACCCAGCAACACAAATACCGCTGGTGGTGTCGAACTCCTGAGTGCCAGGCTGGTATTTCGTAAAGACGCAGACCTTGTTGGTTTGGAGTGGGTCACAGTCTGCAATCGAGCTACAGGGCGATGCGGCGTATCCTGATGCAGCAGGGAGCATGAGTGCAAGGCCTGTGAACGCTGTGATGAGGTATTGGTTTGTTCGGATGGTCATACGTCCTGCACACGCGATTTATGGGTTTTGTGCTACCCATGCATTACCAGCCTTGGCAGATGGCCCCATGCATTCTTGGTATGAGGTTGCAACTCCTCCTGCAGCCATACACCCAGCAAATTTGCTTGTGGGCTTGCTAAGTGTAGGCCATTGATTGATGCAGCAACCAGTTCCGGTTGGATACGCCGTGCCCAGCCCTTTGAAACATTTTGATCCGAAGTACTGGAAGTGCATTGCGTCTCGGCGATCAGTTGCACCAAGCCATGACCACCCATTCTTTCGAAATGCGTCTACAACTTGCACAGGAATGTTGGTCATGATAGGCCGATGATCCGGGTTGTGTGGGGCGTATACATCAATAGCAAGACCGAGGCTGTGGAGATCACCACGGAGCACATCGCTGTGATTGCCGTGCAGATTCTTGAGGATGCGGGTGAAAAGTCGTGCCTTGGTGTTGCCAGACGCACTGGTTACAACCCATGTCTGTGCGCCTGGTTTGTCACATTGCGCATACAGTTTGGTCATGGGGTCTGCATATTGAACATAGGCACCTTGAGACGTGAAACTTGCGATCCACTTTGCGACAATAGGCGAGGCATTTGCTCGGATTTCTGCTTCAACTTTTTGTAGTGACGCAGCTGCTAACTTGTGTACTTTTACTGAGCGACCTAGGAATGTGGTGTTGGCGAGGTATTGTCCCTCAAACGCCGTGGATTGACCGATCGTTGGTGCGAACTCTTGCAGGAGACATGAACCATTGCTTCCATCGCTAAAAGCAGTGATATCAAATTTCGGGAACGAGTTAATGTTTACAATATGACATCGTCCGCGGAGTGTTTCTCCTGGGGTGGTGCCGCTAAGTAACTTGGTTCCTGGTTTGGATTCAACACCAACGGTTGAGGTGTCTCCGGGTGGTTTTGTGGCAGGGTCGGCTGGCTCTGATCCGTATTTTTCGTACTGGATCATTTCAAATGACTCGGTTTCAACAGCATTGAGATTCACCGGGTTCAAGTTCGTAAGCGAGGGGTCGATGATGTACAAAATAGTATAAGAACCGAGGAGAATTCCGAGACCGATTACCGCACGAGACATTGTATCCTTTGCAGTGTCAATGCGAGAAGCGTTGCCACCTGCAGTTGCCCAAATAAAACCTGCAACCACAATTGACATCACAGCAATAAATGCGAGTACTCCGATTGCGTAATCGAATACGCCGTTGATGTACTGGCCAATGTAGGGAATGACAAACTGCTGTCCGCCGGCATTTTCTACGAGCGCGAGGTCTTCTGGATCAGTGAACGAGAGATTTGGAATCTCAATTTGCAAGCGAGGCTTAATTGGTTTTGGCGGCAGTTTCGATTGCTCTGTTTGTACTTGTGCTTGTTGTGCCTGGGCTGCCACGTACTGCACGTGTTGCGTTTTGGTGGGCGTGGTTTCTGCGACATCACCCCAGCTGCAGCTTCCGGTAACAGTGACTTTTTCTTGGACGAAAGAGGGTACACCGTAATTTTCCGCGAGTGTCTTTGCGGTGGTAGCAGTGCACGCAGCTGCATCTGCAGCTTCAATTACCACTTTAAGATTGGAACATGAACCAGCGGAGAACGTGCCTTTTGCTTGTGTGCAAAACGCTGCAGCGTCATATCCCGCGAGCTTTGCAAAGGCAAGATCTCCTGAGCTTGCAGTTAGTGTGCCGGTGCAAGTACAGCCTTGTGGTTTTGATGCTTGTTCACCTAATGCAGTGTCGGTAACAGCAAACACAATGCCACTATAGAGCTGCATGGATGCAATTGCACTCAGGAGTGCGAGAAGAAAACGGCTGCGCATATTAGTTGTTTCTTCGTGCGTCAACAATATATTTGAGCATGGTCGCGGTTGGCACGACGCCATCTACACGCCGGGTATTGATAAAGAAATACGGGGTAGAAAAAATACCACGTTCGCGCGCTTGTAGAATGTTGGCTGCAATGGCTCCTGCGGCTCCTTCGGAAGTAAGACATTTTTGGAAGGACTCTGAAGAAAGATTGAGTTGTTGTGCAAGTGCGAGGTGGTCGAACGTTTGCACTTCGTCTTGGCGAGAGAAAAATTCAGCAGCGTATTCCCAGAACTTTCCTGATCGATCAGCGCAGCGAGCGGCTGTGTGTGCAGTCATAAAACCCGGAATACTTTCGGCGTGTTCTGGTAGATCCTTCCAGACAATACGAACGTCGGGCATTCGACGATGTACATCCTCAAGAATGGTCATTGCGCGAGCACAAGGTCCGCATCCGAGGTCCATGAATGCAATGACGGTGACTCGTGCGTTCTCTGGCCCAAGAGTTGGGTCTGTGGGGAGTACGGGTGGAGGAGTGAGTAGATACGAGCTTCTTGGGCGCTCTGGTTCTGGTTTTGGCCGAGATAATGCATACGCGCCCCAACCAACCACGGTGAGCGCGGCAAGGAGTACTGCAGTAATGGTCAGTGCTTTGCCGTGGTCTGACATAGGTTATTCAAGGAGCATTTGTTGTAGCGAACCTGTAACACGATCAGTGAAATACAGTGAGGATTCGTCAGGTGCAACGCGTAGTGCGTCAACGGTGAATTCTCCTTCGGGCTTCCCTACGAGTGTTGTTCGTCCTGTTTCGAGATCAACTTTGTAAATTGAATCATTGGTGTTGGATGCAAGTGCTGGTTGGAAGCCGATTCCATAAGGCAATCGATCTGTTTCGGGTACTGCGCAATAAATCGTAGTGTTGGATGCGAAGGTGCACTTATCTACCCAAGTAGTGAGTCCAAGTGGTTGTCGATCTTCGCCAAGGCGATCAGAAGAACCTCGGACAATCCAAAGCTCTGGTTGCAGGTTGTTCGCTTGTCGGAAGCTGCTGTAGAGGAGGATGTCTCCTTCTGGTGACCACTTCGGCTTGAATCCAAGCCCTTCGACGGTAAGTGGGAGGAAATTTTCGTTGTTTTTTCCAACAACAAGCACTTGTTCACGTCCAAGACCAATAGCGCGTCCTGTGTGCGCGAAGGCAATCATTTGGTCATTAGGTGACCATGAAACCTGCACCTTGCTCGCGTTTTGTCCAAGCGCTACGACATTTTTTGCATTGGTTCCGTCTGGAGAAGCAACAACGAGGTAGCGACTTGCTGGATCGATGCTGAGTTTTTTTGCTGCGATTTGTGCATCGTTGGGTGAGAACTCAAATTCAGACCAGTGTGAAGGGAGTGTTGTCTGTTGTTTGGTTTCAAAATTATAGAGCACATTTGCACCATCTGGAAATTCGATAATCGCCCTATCTGTGTTGTTGCTCCAGTTCACATCTTTAGCATTGGGAAATGGTGCGTCGTCGTTAAGTGTCACATTTGTACCGTCCGGAAGGATCTTGTGGAAGAGTCCGGTGTCGGTGTCGTAGTACTGCACGGTTCCGGAATTGTTTTCCACAGCGATGTTCGCCGTACCAGATGGAACAAGCTGACGTACACGGGTAACACCACCGTTGGCAACGGGGGATACACCGCCAGGTGTTGTCCCGATTCCGGTACCCACCGTATCACCTTCTGGAGTTGATGTTGCGTTCGGGGTTCTGTCGCCCTCTGCGCCGGTAAGTCCGCTGCCGCCGACTATCTGATCTGGTGGGGTGATAGTTTCAGGAGTAGGTGTACCGCGGAAAAATACAAAATAGATTGCGATGGCGAGGCCTATCGTAACCACAATGAGCCCGGCGAGGGCTAGCAATTTTCGTTTGTCCATACCGAACGTAAAAAACGTTCGCGCATTGGCTAGCGAAGGGACAGGGCGTTCTCAACACGTGTGACGTGCAGATCATTCGACGCAGTACCCTCCAGCATGCGCGATGTAAGCATCGGAATGATTTCCGATTCGATAATAGTATACACTGTTCGACCCATCTGTGGCGAGTTGACGGCACGATCTGCAATCCAATCAAGCACGCTGTCGTCAAGCGTGAGCGCAAACCCCAAGTGAGACACTTGTTCCATGTACTTTGTGAGTTCGCGACTTGCAATAGCACGCAAATCGTCGCGAGTCAGCGGTGCAAAGGGAACGATCGCATCAAGACGATACAAAAACTCGCTTCGGAATACATCCTTGAGTCGGTTCTGATACTGGGTATCTGGGGCTGTGTGTGTTGCGGTTGTGGTCGATGTGCCAAATCCCAGCGGTGCAGCTGCCATTTCTGGGCCTGCTGCAGCGGTCATGACAATAATGGATCGTGAGAGGTCTACGCGGCGACCTGTTGCGTCAGTAATAGCTCCTTCATCCACCATTTGGAGGAACAGGTTGTGAACGTCGGGGTGTGCCTTATCGATTTCATCGAAGAGCAATACGCTATGCGGGGCACGTCGAATTCGATCGGTGAGCGACGTCTGTTCTCGATACCCAACGTAGCCAGCAGGTGAGCCCAAGAGTTTTGAAATCGAATAGGACTCACGATATTCAGACATGTCGATCGTGATGAGGTGTTTTTCTTCCCCGTAAACAGCACGTGCGATTGCCTTTGCGGTGTGCGTTTTGCCTGTGCCAGAAGGTCCGATGAATAACAATACTGCGAGCGGACGCTTGCGAGTTTGGAGTCCGAGAATGCCTTTTTCGAGTGCGTGTACGATGCGCGTACGCGCTGCATCTTGCCCGATGATGGTCTCTGTGAGAGCGGTACGAATAGCGTTCACTCGTGTGGGGAGGTGCACAGAATCCATGGCAACAGGCGAGCCTGTGCGCACGGTCAGGACACGCAGGATATCGCTGCTGTCAATGGTGCGTGCTGTACCGCGAAGGCGGGAGCGGGCGGTAAGTGTGTCTCGGTGTGCAAGAAGTTCTTGCTCGTGAGTTTTGAGGAGCAACGCACGCTCATAGTCTTCTTGCATGACTGCTTCCTTCTTTTGTGCATCGATAGTGTCGAGTGCTTGGTTGATCTCTGCGAGTTTTGCAAGTGCTGGATTCTTCGGGTGCTTGGTGGCAGCAGCTGCCGATGCTTCGTCAATAAGGTCGATTGCCTTGTCGGGAAAGAATGACTCAGGAATGTGGCGTGCGGCACCTTCCACTGCCATTGCGAGTGCTTCGTCAGTGATTCGCACGTTGTGAAATTCCTCATACGCTGGCTTGAGGCCCTGCAAAATCTGGAGCGTGGCAGTAACCGAAGGCTCGTCGACAATGACTTTGCCAAAACGACGATCAAACGCTGGGTCTGGTTCAATATGCTTTTTGTATTCTTGGTACGTGGTAGCTCCAATGCAACGCAGTTCGCCACGTGCGAGTGCTGGCTTGATAATATTCGCAGCATCAAGTGATCCGGATGTTGCGCCTGCGCCAACAATGGTGTGCATTTCATCGATGAAGAGAATGATGTCCGGGTTAGACTTCACCTCTTCGATGAGTTGCTTAATCCGTGACTCAAATTCGCCGCGGTATACCGTTCCGGCGATCATGAGCGAGAGATCGAGTGAGAAAATACGCTTACGCTCAAGAATAGGCGGAACACGGTTGCCTACAATGCGCTGTGCCAGTCCTTCAACGATAGCAGTTTTTCCGACACCAGGATCACCAATAAGGAGTGGGTTGTTCTTGGTTTTGCGGCACAGGATCTGAATGACGCGTTCTACTTCTGCGTCTCGTCCAATGACAGGATCGAGTGTAGCTTGTGCCTTGCTGCTGGTGAGTTCTCGACCGTACTGCTCAAGGGTTTGGAGTGACTTCTTTTTCTTGGGAGTTGCCGTGTCTGCAGCCACAATAAATCCAGCGTCACTTGCATGTGAATGTTCGGATACGGTAGCCACTGCGGTGTTCGAGAGCAGTGCCGCAGTAATTTCTTGGAACTTGCTTGTGCTGCGCAACACCATGTGGAGATACGAAGCAAGCTCTTTCGTATCGAGGTGCAGTTTTTTCACTGCATCAGCAACGGCTGCGTTGGGATTTTCTAACATGGCAAGGAGCAAATGCTCTGTGCCAATGACGGTGTGTTGGTGTTGGGACCCGAGGAAAAAGCTGCGTTCGATGCAATGTCGTGCATCCTTGGAAAACGCAGGAACTTCCTTGGTGACTTTGTGCTTGCGGTGGCGCAATGCAGCAGTAAGCACCGCTTTGCGGTCGGCGTGGTGTTTGCGCAACAATTCGCAGCCGATGGAACCGCGCGCAGTAAGTAATCCCAGAAGCAAATGTTCTGGGTATACCAATGCGTACCCTTGCCGGGTGGCAATGGCCATGGCGCTGCGCAAGGTGCTGCGCAAATGGGTTGTCATTCGGTCGGCTAACTGCATACCAATACCAGGTAATAGGTGAAGGAGCAGTGTACCTTATTTGCCCATGGTGCGCAAGATACGAATGCGATCCTCAATCGGTGGATGTGTCGAGAACCAAGATGCCAGAGAACGTGTGCCAGAACTGCGAAACGGTGACTCCAGGTACAGATGCGCCGTGGCATGATTGCGATGTTGCATTGGCTGATTGTAGTCGCGGATTTTTTCGAGTGCGCGTGCAAGTCCTTCTGGGTATCGAGTGAGCATGGAGCCTGATGCATCAGCAAGATATTCACGGCGACGTGAAATCGCGAGCTGAATAAGCTGAGCAAAGATTGGGGAGAGGATAATGAGGACTAACCCAATAATCATCGCGACTTGGTTACTACGGCTATCACTATCACCACCTCCGCGATGCCATGATGCATAGCGGAACATGTCCGCGATGAGCGCAATGGATCCTACGAGTACAATGACAATCGTCATCAGTCGAATATCGTAGTTGTTGATGTGCGACAATTCGTGCGCGAGCACTCCCTCGAGTTCTTCATTCTCCAGCTGGGAAAGTGCACCAGTTGTCACAGCGATAGATGCGTGCTCTGGATCGCGACCTGTTGCAAATGCGTTGATCGCGGGATCGTCAATGACGTAGAGCTTGGGCATGGTTTTCATCCCTGCGGTGATCGTTAGGTTCTCTACCATCTGATAGTAGTAGGGATTGTCCTTGCGTTCGATCTGTTTTGCACCTGCACTGGAGAGAGCGACTGCATCTCCTGCGTAATAACTAATCATGGCAAGCACGATCGAAATCATGAATGCGATTGTCATGGTGAACTGTGGCTGATACCCTGTGACGAGCGCAACGGCATATCCAAGTGCCACTAATAATCCCATGACGAGTGTCACAAGTATCCAGGAGCGGCGCTTATTACTTTCGATTTGTGCGTACATAGGCGTTCGGTTTGCGCGAGCGCCGTAGGGCGCTGCTAGAATTTCACTGCAACGTTCTCACGCTGTGCTGCATCAGCTACTTCGAAGAATTCACGCTTTGCAAAGTTGAACATGCCAGCAATGAGATTGCTTGGGAATGTTTCGATGCGGGTGTTGAGATCGCGAACGTTGCCATTGTAGAAGCGGCGAGATGCCTGGATCTTATTCTCGGTGTCAGAGAGTTCATCCTGTAACTTCGCGAAGTTCGTGTTGGCCTTGAGGTCTGGGTAGGCTTCAGCAAGTGCGAAGATGCTCTTCAAGGTAGAGGAAAGCATGTTTTCTGCAGCAACCTGTTCTTGCATGGAAGCGCCTTTTGCATTGTGCGTCTGCATTGCCGCGTTACGTGCAGCAACGACTTTTTCAAGAGTGCCAGATTCGTGTGATGCGTATCCCTTCACAGTCTCTACAAGATTCGGGATGAGGTCGTAGCGGCGCTTGAGCTGTACATCAATATCAGACCATGCTTCTTCGACACGATTCTTAATAGTTACAAGCGCGTTGTATGCAGAGATGACCCAGAACACAATTACTACGAGGAGTGCGATAATAATCCAAGCGATGGTTCCCATAGAGTTGAATGAGTGAATAGGTGCGTGTATGATTACTTTTAGTATTGATGTAATAGTCTGATTTGTCAATGTATGACGTTCCCATCCCACATATTCAAGGCGTACGATATTCGAGGGATTTATCCGGCAGAATTAAATGAATCCATAGCATACGCAACAGCGCGTTGGTACGCCGATATGCGTCAGCGTGAAGTTGGTCGTACTGACATTACGCTTGCGGTGGGACAAGACATGCGTCTTTCATCTCCCATGATTGCTGCAGCGGTGGTTCGTGGGCTTGCAGAGCAGGGCGTGCATGTTGTGGAGTTGGGACTTGTTTCGACGCCGACATTTTATAGCGCGGTTGCTCGACGGGGATATGATGGCGGAGTGCAGGTTTCAGCATCGCACAATCCGCGTGATTATAGTGGGTTGAAGTTTGTGCGCGATCATGCTGGTCCTGTGAGTGCAGACACAGGTATCAAAACCTTGCGCGAGTTGGTAGAAAGCGGTCAGTTCCCAGCACCAGCTGCAACACCAGGCACAGTAACAGCATATGCCGGTGACGCGACGCTTGAATCAGTGCTTGCTGCACACGATCTTGTGGGTGAAGTGAACTTTGCTGCAGTGAAGGTTGTAGCAGACACGGCGAACTGTATGGGTGCTCCTGACCTTGATGCGCTTTTTGCAACATTGGATAAATGCGAGTTAGATCGCATGCACTGGACGCTTGACGGTTCATTCCCATCACACGAGCCAGATCCGTATCAGGAAGAGAACCTCCACGACCTGCATGCGCGTGTGAAGGAAATGGGTGCTGCACTTGGTATTGCAACTGATGGTGATGCAGACCGCGTGTTCTTGGTGGATGAAACAGGGAAGACGGTATCGCCTGTTGCACTGCGCTCACTTATTGCCGAAATAGTATTACGTACTCATACGGGTGCGACCGTTGTGTACGATGTTCGTCCAGGACGTGTCACAGAAGACGTAGTGCGCCGCATGGGTGGAACGCCGCTTATTGTTCGTGTAGGCCATTCGTATATCAAGCAGACCATGCTTGAGCATGACGCGATTTTTGCTGGTGAGTCATCTGGGCACTTCTTCGTGCGATTCCCTGAGGGGGTATATGAGTCACCTGTAGTCATCGTGCTCATGGTGCTTGCAGAAATGGCGCGCACAGGCAAGACAGCATCTGCATTGTTTGCCCCGTATCTTGTGTATGCACACTCGGGTGAAATTAATTTCCGCGTGACAGGAGTACCAGAAGCGATTGAGGCGGTAGTTGCTCACTTTTCCAAGCGTTCTGAGGTTGGTCGGCTTGATGGTGTTTCCTTTGATATCGGAGAGACGTGGTTCAACGTGCGCGGCAGCAACACTGAACCACTGTTGCGACTTAATGTAGAAGGGAAGACAGCGGAGGCGGTAGCTGCAACGGTGGCTGAAGTGCGTGACGTTCTCAATCCATTTCTATGCGCATAGCACCAATTTTTGCAGGTAAGACAGTGACCTTGATGGGGCTTGGTGGTTTTGCGCAGGGGAGTGGAATCTCAGCAGCGCTTTTTCTTGCGCCACGCGTGAAGAAGTTGATAATCACAGACATGAAGGATGCGGCAGCGCTCGCAGCACCACTGAAGCGACTCGCAAAGTACAAGAATGTTGTGTTGCATTTGGGTGGGCATCGCGAAGAGGATTTTACCAAGACGGATTGGGTGGTGCGTAATCCTGACGTGCCCGCAGCAAGTCCGTTTCTTGCGCTCGCGCACAAGCACAAGATTCCTGTAGACAATGACGTTACGCTTTTTCTGCGTCTTTTCGGCACTGAGCGCGTGATTGGTGTCACAGGGACCCGGGGCAAAACTACAACAACGCACCTCATTCACGCCATGCTCGCACGAGAATTTCCGGGGGCGATGATGGGTGGCAATGTGGGAGTGTCGCCACTTACCTTCATTACGAAGATGCGAGCAGATGCCCCGGTGGTACTCGAGCTCTCGAGCTTCATGCTGCACGACTTTGCAGAATCCAAGATGTCACCGCATATCAGTGTCTGGACGACGCTCTACCCAGATCATCTCAATAAGTACGAATCACTCGAGCACTATATTGATGACAAACGCAATATTTTTCGGTACCAGCTCGAGGGTGATGTAAAGATTGTGAACGCTGATGATGCAATTGTGCGTGGGCAGGAATCATTGGGTAAGTCACACACATATCGTTACTCTGCCAAGAAAGATCAAGCAAAGTTCGAACGTGAAATCGCTGCATCGCGTCTCATTGGTGCGCACAATATTGGTAACATAATGGCTGCAACGATCGCAGCTCGTGCTGCTGGAGTGAGTGACAAGAATATTCGCGCTGCCATTCGTGCGTTTCGTGGTGTGCCGTATCGTCTCGAACTCATTCGTACGCGTCGCGGTGTTCGTTGGTACAATGACTCGACAGCGACGTCACCCGAGGCAACTATGGCAGCGCTTGCCGCGTTTCCGGACACACGTGTGCACCTCATTACCGGCGGTAATTCGAAGGGTTCTGATTTGCGCGCGCTTGCAACGCGTATGCGCGCGCAAGCACATTCCATTATTCGTGTTCCTGGGAATGCCAACGACGGATTGCCCAAAGGCGTTGACGTAGCTGATCTTCCGGCAGCTGTCGCGCATGCAGCTTCGATTGCGCGCGAGGGTGATGTGGTGCTCTTCTCTCCTGGTCTCACCTGGCTTCCGACTATTAACGAATTCAAGCGGGGGGATTGGTTTGTAGACCTTGTGAAAAAAATGAAATAAAAACAGCGAAGCGCTCCGGTGACGGGGCGCTTCTGCGGTTAGCGTTTGAGGAGAATGATCGTGTAGGGGGGAAGATTCTTGGGTTCGGTCTTGAGTTCAAGAGTGTCCGAGTAAATCGTACGGATGACTGAGGCGTGCAGGGTGTACTCGACGCCGAGATCGTGGGGTGCACAACCTTTCAGTTCCACGAGAACTCGCATTCCGGGGGCGTTGAGGCACATACCAGATGCCTGTCGGCGTTCGATGTACGCACGAGCGAGATGCTGTTGCAGGTCGGCGCTCAGTGTCCCGTTGTCCATCGATGAATCCAGTGCGATATCAACGGGACGCTCGACAGCGGATTCTGTGGAGAGGGGTGCTTGCATCTCAAATGCCAGTCGACTGCGCGAAAGGTAGTAGAGAATAACGAGCAGACCAGTCACAATCAGCGTGATGGTTGTGAGGTGCATTGAGAACACTCCATTTCGTAGATGTGTGAGGTGCGCGTCAGTGGGAGCTTCCCAAATGACGACGCCGTAGCGTATCATGGGTAATGATTACTGTCAACCGATATGCTTACTGTATTGATTTTTATTGCGGTGCTTGCGGTGCTTGTTCTTGCACATGAGTGGGGACACTTCATGATGGCACGTCGTGCAGGATGCAAGGTGGATGAATTTGGGTTTGGATTCCCACCGCGATTGTGGGGGTGGAAGCGTGGCGAAACACTGTACACAATCAATTTGCTACCGCTGGGAGGGTTTGTACGTATTCATGGTGAAGGTGGAGAGGATTCACATACAGATCCACAAAGTTTCCAGAGCAAGTCAGCAGGGTGGAGATTGGGGATTGTTGCGGCGGGTGTGGTTATGAATTTGTTGGTGGCAATAGTGCTTTTCTCGGTCGTCGCTGGGGTAGGATTTGAGCGTGAAGTATCAAAGGATCTTCCAGCGTATGCACGTGTAGCAGATCAGCGCATCGAAGTGTTGGGTGTTGCAGAGGCATCACCTGCAGCAGCAGCTGGGGTACAACGTGGTGACAGCATTCGTGGTATGAGCGGTGTAGCTACGACATCGCTTTCGGTTGCTGCAATTCAAGAGGCGTTTCAGGACAAGGAATTGCGTACGCTTCAGATTGAACGAGCTGGGGTGATGCAGGCCGTGGCTGTGCAGCCAGAACTGCTGGGAGCTGTCTCACCTGCGCGGTTCGGCATAGGTGTAACTATTGTTGATGTTGGAACGGTGTCATATTCGTGGTACACCACGCCATGGGTGGGTGTGCGCGATACATGGACGTCGTTGCGAGATACGGCGCTTGGATTTGGTTCACTTATTTCTGGGCTTATCGCCCGAGTGCCTGGTGCTGCAGATGGAGTTTCTGGCCCGGTTGGAATTGCAGTGTTCACTGGCGAAATTGCACGGACAGGGTTTGTGCCACTGCTGTACCTTATGGGGTTCCTTTCTGTGAGCCTTGCGTTCATCAATATTCTGCCAATTCCGGCGCTTGATGGGGGTCGTATTCTCTTCATCGTGATCGAACGTCTGCGTCGGGGGCGTAAGGTGCGCGCAACGATTGAGAACTTGGCACATGGGATTGGATTTCTGTTGCTCCTTGCCATCATTGCTCTCGTCACGTATCGTGATATTATTCGACTCTTCTAGGCGCCAATTCCATGCAAAACCTTCAAGAAATTCAACAAAAGGCCCATCGCGATATTGCTGCATCTGCTGATCTAGAGGCAGTTGCTGCTGTCCGTTTGGCGTATCTTGGACGCAAGGGTCTGTTGGCAATGACACAGCAAGATCTTGGTTCACTCTCACCAGAAGAGCGCAAGACGGCAGGTAGTGCCTTCAATGAAGTGAAGTCTGCGATTGAACGTGCCATCGAGCATCGAGAGCGTGAGTTGCAGGATGCAAAGTGGGAATCAGTGCGTGAGACAGAGCGCATCGATACGACACAGCCATACTTCCCGACGCATGCTGCAGGACATTTGCATCCGAATACACTTGTGCAACGTGATCTTGAAGAGGTTGCGAAGCATATGGGGTTCATGGTGATTGATGGCCCTGAACTCGACACAGACTATTATACGTTCGAATCACTGAACATTCCGAAGACGCATCCAGCACGTGATTCGCAAGATACCTTCTATATCGAAGGACATCCAGATTGGTGTATGCGTTCGCATGTTTCTAACATGCAGGTGCGTCTCATGCAGCAGTTTGGGGCGCCGTTGCGCGCTGCGTATCCTGGTCGTGTGTTTCGTAATGAGGCGACTGATGCCAGTCACGAACACACCTTCTATCAGTTTGAAGCATTGGTCGTAGACAAAGGACTCACGATTGGACATCTTGTCGGCGTGATCAAATCACTCCTTCGTGGATTATTCCGTAAGGATATTGAAGTGCGTTTGCGTCCAGGATATTTCCCGTTCGTTGAACCTGGGTTTGAAATGGATATGTCGTGTCTTTTGTGCATGGGCCGCGGCTGCGCGGTATGCAAGAAGAGTGGGTGGGTTGAGCTCTTGGGGTGCGGTTTGGTGCATCCGCATGTGTTGAAAGAAGCAGGGTTGGATCCGCGCGTATGGAGTGGTATTGCCTTCGGTATGGGGCTTACCCGTCTGGTTATGATGCGCTATGGCATCGAAGATATTCGACTCCTGATGCGTGGCGACGAGAATTTCTTGAAGCAATTCTAGTATGCATATTTCTCTTTCGTGGCTCCGTGAATTCGTCGACATTCCGAAGGATGTATTGCCAGAGCAGCTGAAGCGGGATCTCACGTTGCATAGCTTTGAAATTGAACGCATGGTGTCGCAAGGTGAAGCTTGGGACAACATTGTCGTTGGTATTATTCGTGAAGTAGCACCGCATGCAAATGCGGACAAACTTCGTGTGTGTGCCGTCGACGCTGGTGCGTCTACGGTACAAATTGTATGTGGAGGATCCAACTTGGAAGTTGGACAGCGTGTGGCTCTTGCGCTTGCTGGTGCTCGTGTGAAGTGGCATGGCGAAGGGGAGTTGGTGACACTTGCTGATACGGAGATTCGTGGGGTGAAATCTGAGGGGATGATTTGTGGTGCGAGTGAAATTGGGCTTGCTACCGGCACAGAAGGTGAACGTGAGATTCTCGATCTGTCGCATCTCAATGTTGCAGCAGGGACGCCACTTGCAACCGCACTTCATCTCGATGATTTGATTATTGAAGTTGATAACAAGGCGATCACCAATCGTCCGGATTGCTGGGGTCACATCGGGGTTGCTCGTGAGCTCTCTGCGATTCTTGGGCGTAAGCTGCATATTCCAGAACCTCCTAAGGTCGAAGTTGATGCAAAGGAGTACTCGTTGCAATGCAAGATCGAGGCAACGGATATGTGCCGACGTTGGGTGGGTGTATCGCTGAAGAACATCACTGTTGGTCCTTCGCCGGAGTGGATGGCCCGACGCTTGGAGGCAGTAGGAGTTCGTCCTATTAACGTGATTGTAGATTGTACCAACTACGTGATGATGGAGCTGGGTCAGCCATTGCATGCATTTGATGCGCGTGCGATTCAGGATGGTCGCATTATTGTGCGCAAGAGTCGTGTGGACGAAACGTGTGTGACGCTCGATGGTGTAACACGCACTCTGCCTGCAGGTGTTGCGGTCATTGCTGATAAGAAGCACGTGCTTGCCCTTGCGGGAATTATGGGGTGTAAGGATTCAATGGTCGTTGAGGATACTACTGACATTGTGATTGAAGCTGCTTGGTTTGATCCCGTGGCTACGCGTAAGGCGGCTACTGCACTTGATTTGCGCACTGATGCAAGTGCTCGATTCGAGAAGTCACTTGATCCGACAATGCCAAGTCGTGCGATTGCGCGCGTAGTGCAGTTGATTCGTGAACTGGTACCAGGTGCAACGGTTGTGAGCCCTGTTGTCGATGAAGGAAGCTCGTGGAAGAAGTCTATGCTGAGCAAGCCGATCGAGCTGCACATGTCGTTCCTTCGTGAGCGTATGGGTGTAGAGATTCCGATGGCGCGTGTGGGATCGATTTTGCAGTCGCTCGGGTTCGTACTGAAGAAAACCAAAAAGGCAGGGTTTGTGGTGGTGGTTCCATCGTGGCGTGCGACCAAGGATATTTCTATTGAAGAAGATTTGGTAGAAGAGGTTGCACGCATGTATGGGTATGATCAGATTCCTGAACAGTACCCACACATGTCGATTGCTCCTGCACCGCGTAACGATGAGCGTGAAGCGCTTATGCGCGTACAGGATGCACTTGCGCGTGATCGAGCGTTCACAGAGACACAAACCTATTCATTCACCAGCATTGAGACATTGCAGAAGATGGATCTAGATCCATCGGTCCATGTGGCAGTGGCTAATCCGTTGTCTCGTGAACAAACCCATTTGCGCCGTAGCTTGTTGCCTAATTTATTGGTACAGGTAAGTCAGGAAATGCGTGCGCAGGGTCAAGTACACCGATTTGAGATTGGTAAGAACTTCCGTATGGAGTCACCAGGTGACCAGACCCGACCACATTCAGGTGAATATTTGCCAGAGCAGCATGTCTTTGTTGCGGGTGTGGTTGCGGTGCGTGGAGAAGAGACTCCGTTTTTGGCAGCGCGTGATGCTGCGGTGCATGTACTTCGAACGCTTGGCGTAGATGCGCTTGTACATGGTGCAGAACAGCTGAGCAATTGGATGCATCCTGGGCGCACGGTAAGTATTCGCGTAGGGGGAGACGTGGTAGGTGAAGTGAGTGAGTTGCACCCACGATATATGGAGCGGTTTGGATTACGCGATCGCGTAGGTTTCTTTGAAATAGATATCACAGCATTGGTCCCACATTGTACTGTTCGCTCCCAGTACAAACCACTCCCGTTGTATCCGAGCGTGAAACGTGATTTGGCAGTTGTGGTTCCAGAACATGTACAGTACGAACACGTGGTTCGTGTAATGCGTCAGGCAGATACGTTGCTTGCGCATGTGGAAGGGTTTGATGTGTATCGTGGTGAACATGTTGCAGCGCACACGAAGAGCGTAGCGTTTCATCTTGAGTTCATGGATACCACGCGCACATTAACGTCTGCAGAGGTGGATGCGGCATTGGAGCGAATTGTGCAGGCACTGAAGCGCGAATGTAGCGCAGCGATTCGAGCATAAAAATTTCTTGTGTGCGAAAGCTGTGGTATACTTCTGCCATAGCTTTTTCATTTTGATCTGTATGCCACGACGAGCGGCTCCAAAGAATCCAGAAGCAATGTTGCGCGGTCCGCGAGGACAGGATATGGTCATGCGCGCAGATGCACCAGATACAGAGGAACAAGTGCGTGGTGGTGGTCCAGAAGTGGAGGGGCGTATTCGTGAATTACAACGACGTGATACTGATGCACGACACGAAAGAAGAGAGGTAGAAGAGGTGGAGCGAGCGCGACTCCGTGCACGCAATTACCAGCGTAATCGCGGAACGAAGGGTAAGAAAGCAGATCAGTGGGTGAACGAGTTGACCGAAGAGCGGAGACGAGCACAAGAAGAGGAAGGGCGCCGACATGCGGCGTGGGCTTCTGAGGAGTTTGAGATTGATCAACAGGAAGGGGAGCATGATCGCGTAGCTGCACTGTATAGCGCAACACATCCACGTCTTCCTGGTATGGACGACACGAGTGCGCTGCAATAATTTGTATGTTTGATACCAGCAAAGACATTCTCTACATTGTACTCGCGTTTTGCTCGGTGTGGCTGACTGTCTTTTTGTGCTGGGCGCTGTACTACTTCGCGATGACGATGAAGCATGCAAATGAAGTCATCATTGAAATACGAGACAAGGTTCACGCGATAGTGAAGGCGTTAGAGTATATCCGTGAAAAAATGGACTTTGTGAGTGGGGGCATGCACTTCATGTCCAAATATCTCAATCAGTATCTGGGGCTCGGAGCGAAAGATGATGGTGATGAGGATGAAGAAGAATCGCGAGTTGATTCTACACAGAAACGGCGAAAGAAAAAGTAAGAGAAGAGCTCCAGAAACTGCCATGGTTCTGGAGCTTTTTTGGTATTGTGTCGCGGCATCAACGAATGGTAAGGTGGTGGTGCTATGGCATTCACGCACCTGCACGTCCACTCGCATTATTCGTTGTTAGATGGGTTGCCCAAGATTGGTCAGCTTATTAAAGCTGCGAAAAAACGTGGATTTTCGGCAATTGCGCTTACAGACTACAACGCGCTCTATGGGGCGATTAGCTTCTATGAGAAGGCGTTGGCTGAGGGGATCAAGCCGATCATTGGTGCAGAGCTCTATGTGGCGCCGCATGGGATTGCAGCGCATGAGACTGCAGGTACTGATGTGAAGGTCCATCACATCGTACTGCTTGCAAAAAATTACGATGGCTACAAGTCGCTCATGAAATTGATTTCCGTTGGGCAGATTGATGGTCTGCTCAATGGCAAGCCGCGCATCGACAAGGCAATCCTGCGTGAACATGCACGCGATCTTATTGCGCTATCTGGGTGCATGGATGGTGTGATCCCGCAGATCATTCGGTCGACAGATGATCAGGCAGTGTGGGAGAGGGAAGTGCGTGAGTATGTGGCGATTTTTGGTGAAGGAAATTTTTATCTTGAGTTGCAGGATCATCCTGAGATTGATGGCCAGGTGCAGATGAACAACACGTTGGCCGAGTTGGGGGCAAGACTCAATGTTCCAGTGGTTGCAACACGTGATGTTCATTATCTCGATCCGAGTGACTGTGAAGCACAAGATATTGTGACGTGTATTCGCATGGGTCGGCAGGTGAGTGATCCTTCGCGTCCGAAGATGGTGCATGTGGATCGATCGCTCAATGACGAGGCTGACATTCGCAGTAGGTTTGGGCATGTCCCTGAGGCGATTGAGAATACACAGAAGATCGTGGATGCGTGCAATGTGGAAATTCCACTGGGCAAGTGGTTCTTCCCGCCCATTCCGATTCCAGAAGGGAAGACCGCAGATCAGGAGCTTGAGGATCAGACGTGGGCTCGTTTGCCGACGCTCATGGAAATCACAGATGATGTTCGTGAGCGCGTGCGCTATGAGCTCGACATTATCAAGACCAAGGGGTACGCTGCGTATTTCCTCGCTGTTGCAGACTATGTGCAGTGGGCACGTGATAATGGCATTGTCGAAACGACTCGTGGATCGGCTGCTGGATCACTCGTGTCCTATGCACTCAACATCACGACGGTAAACCCGTTGTATTTCAAATTGCCGTTTGAGCGCTTCTTGAATCCAGAGCGTCCAAGTGCGCCGGATATTGATACTGACTTTGCTGACGATCGGCGTGATGAAGTGCACGCGTATGTGACGCGTAAGTACGGTGCAGACAAGGTGGCACAGATTGTAACCTTCGGTACGATGGCAGCGCGTGCTGCGGCACGAGATGCTGGGCGTGCACTTGGCATGTCATACAACTTTTGTGATCAGGTGGCGAAGTTGATTCCGGTTGGTGCGCAAGGGTTTCCTATGACGATTGAGCGTGCGCTCAAGGAGGCACCAGATCTCAAGAAATTATTTGATGCAAACGAAGAAGTACAACGCCTTCTTACGATTGCGCAAAAGATCGAAGGTAATGTGCGTCATACATCGATCCATGCGGCAGGTGTGGTGATCGCCGCAACAACACTTACAGACTTCACGCCAATCCAACGTGAAGTTGGTGGTGAGAAGATTACGACGCAGTTTGAAATGAAGTCAGTGGAGGCTGCAGGACTCTTGAAGATGGACTTCCTGGGTATTCGCAACTTGTCCATTCTTGGAAACGCTGTGCAACTCATTGAGCAGATTCATGGGGAGAAGATTGATATTACGAAGTTGCCATTTGATGACAAGAAGACGTACGAGATGCTTGCTCGCGGTGAGACGATGGGTGTGTTCCAACTTTCTGGGTCAGGTATGACGCGCTATCTCAAGGATCTGCGTCCGACCACCATCTTCGACATCATGGCAATGGTTGCATTGTTTCGTCCGGGTCCAATGGAATCCATTCCAGAATACATTGAGCGTAAGCACGGCCGTAAGCCTGTGGTGTACATGGATCCGCGTCTGGAAACAGTCATGGATAAGTCGTTTGGTATCATGGTGTACCAAGATGATGTCATGCTTACAGCTATCACCCTGGCACACTATTCCTGGCTTGATGCTGACAAGTTGCGTAAGGCAATGGGTAAAAAGATCAAGGAAGAGATGGATCAGCAGAAGGAAAAGTTTTTGAAGGGTTGCGTCGAATATGGTGGGCTGAAGAAGGAGAAGGCAGAAGAAATTTGGAAACTCATTGAGCCGTTTGCTGCGTATGGGTTCAATAAGGCACATGCTGCGAGCTACGCCGTTGTTGCGTATCAGACCGCGTATCTCAAGGCGCACTACCCTGTGTGCTACATGGCAGCGGTGCTTACGGCAGAAACCGGCGATAATGACAAAATTGCAGCAATCGTTGCCGAGTGCCGTCGCATGGGAATTGAGGTTTCTGCGCCGCACGTGAATGAATCATTTGAGAAATTCACCGTTGTGTCGACTGGTGTTGATGGAACACCGATGCAGATTAGATTCGGTCTCTCTGCTGTGAAGAATGTGGGTGAGCATATTTGTCAGGTGATTATTCGTGAACGTAAGGCGGGTGGAGCGTTTACCTCACTTGAGAATCTTCTGGAACGTGTGCGTGATAAGGATATGAATCGCAAGTCCCTTGAGTCGCTGATCAAGGTCGGTGCGCTTGACTGCTTTGGTCTTGAGCGTGGGGTCTTGTTGCACAACATGGAGAACATTCTGATTTTTTCCAAGGAATCTGCGTTGCGTGCGACCACGAATCAGGATTCGCTTTTTGCAGGCAGTGGATTGGACGTGGCCTCAAAAGTCTCCTTGCGTGAAGCACCGCCAGCAACAGACCATGAGCGACTTGGTTGGGAGAAGGAGTTGCTCGGATTGTATATTACTGGTCATCCATTAACGGTGTACGAGAAGCGCATTGGGCGAACGCTCGTACCAATTCCTGAGATCGAGGCAAAGGATCCTGGCGCGTGGGTTACGATTGCCGGGATTGTACGGCTGATGAAGAAGAAGATCACACAGAAGGGTAAGGTCATGGCATTCGTGACGCTCGAGGATTCGCACGGTAGTGTTGAGATGTTAGTGTTCCCCAAGGCGTATGAAGGAACTGAAGGTCTGTGGGTTGTGGGCAAGATTGTTGCGGTCATGGGACGCAAAGGAAAGGAAGCAGGGGACAACAAGCTCATGGTCGAGAAGGCATACGAACTCACTGAAGAGACTATGGATTCAGTGATGTCACAACTGAGTGGTGGTGTTGAAGTCCAGCCATCGTATTCACGCACTCCGAAGAAGTCTGCGAGTGATGTGCCGATTCCTGCTCCCGCTGCGCCAGAGCCCTATCGCGCACCTGAACCGCCACCCCAAGCGCTCATCACCATTCCTGCAGATGCAACACCTGAGATTAAGGCGGCACTCAAAACATTCTTTGCAAATCATGTTGGTGATCATCAGGTCGTGCTCGAAGTTGGCGGACAAAAAATTCTCACGGCGTATCGCATTGTGTGGGATGAGGCAACACAGGTTGCGGTGCAATCATTGATTGGTACTTCTGCATCATAAATAGCACAAACCCGCCGAGTGATCGACGGGGTTGCGTGTTGGAAGTGTGTTGTCAGGCGGTTGGCGAGATCGATACCGAGACCACGATTCCCCCAATCGTGTCGGTGGTTACCTTCATGTACTGGAAGATCTTGAGCCGAATCTGTTCCGGCGTTTCGGTCGTAGATGTGCTGTGCCAACGGAGTGTACAGGGGATGAACAATGCCACTCGGTTACCCGAAACATCGGTCTCTGTAGGAGATCCCAGCTCCACTGCGCATGCGAGGTTGTACTCGAGCGCTTCGAGTATCTCGCGAGTCAGCCTAGGGTTGTGGAGCGTGGTGCGCTTCGCTTGCTCCGTTGTCAGCTTGATCGTGAATGAACGCGCGTTGCTCATGCGCTTGCTCCTTTCCCGGGTGATGTTGCGGGGGTGATGTTGACGTGAGCTGGGTACGCGGGCACGTGGGTGCTGCCGAAGGTGCGCAAGAGAAGCGCCTCCACCGCCTGCTGCATGATCACGTCGGATGTAACGTCGAGTGTTGTTGGGAACTCGATCGTGACGGTGAAGGTGATCTTCGTACCGGAAGACTGCGAATCTGAAGCATGGTCGGACATGAATGAGCTCCTCCTGAGGAGGAGCATACATGAAATACAGAATTTGTCAATCCTAGCGCACGAGTTCCCAGGACGGGTCTGCAGTGAGTTCACTCCATGGAGTGAACTCACGATTTTGTGCATGGAACCAGCCTGCAGCAGCGATCATCGCTGCATTGTCTGTTGTGTATTTGAGTTCAGGGATCAAAACGGTACAAGCGGGAAGCTCGTTGGTCAGTGCATTGTGGAGTCCTTCACGTAGGTAGCGATTTGCGCTTACACCGCCGGAGAGGATTACGGACGCTGCAGTATATTCTCGCGCAGCACGCAGCGTCTTTGCTACAAGTACGTCGGTAACTGCCTGTTCGAAGCTCGCGCACACGTCTGCGTGGTTTGCTGTTGGGTTGTCGCGTAGGTAGTACAACACCGCAGTCTTCAGTCCAGCAAAGGAAAAATCAAAGTCATCGCTCGTGCACATCGGACGCGGGAATGCGATAGCGTCACGTGCGCCTTCAGTGGCGAGCTTGCTGATTTTCGGACCTCCTGGATATTCCAGACCCATCACTTTTGCGGCTTTGTCGAAGCACTCGCCGACAGCGTCATCGCGTGTGCGACCGATGAGCGTGTAGTCGCCGTGTCCTCGCATGAGAATGAGTTCTGTGTGTCCACCCGAAACAATCAGTGCAATACAAGGAAAAGGGATCTCCGTTGGTGGGTTGTCGCCAAGTAATACAGAGTAAATATGTCCTTCAATGTGGTTGGTGCGAACAATCGGCACTTCACCCCACGCATAGGAGAGTGCACGCGCAGCTTCAACGCCGACCACGAGTGACGTTACTAGTCCCGGACCAGCTGTCACAGCAATTGCATCCGGCCGTGCATTACCAAGTGCTTCGCGAATCACCGGGATAATCGAATCTGCATGCTTGCGTCCTGCGATCTCGGGCACCACACCACCATAAATTTTGTGAATATCAATTTGTGACGAAACACAACTTCGTTCTACAACGAATCTGCCGTCTCGTTGTGTGAGAAGCGCGGCTGCGGTGTCGTCGCATGATGTCTCAATCCCAAGAATATGCATACGCAAGAATCCTAACACAGATAGAAGAATTGGCAATGTGTGATGCTACAAAAGCACCGCCCTCAATGGGCGGTGCTTTTTTGTAGTATCGCTACGGGGAATTGAACCCCGATTTCCAGGATGAAAACCTAGCGTCCTAACCATTAGACGATAGCGACGTTTACGACCCCAATATAGGGGATCGTAATGAGGTTGTCAATATTAGCCAATGGTAATCTGATTGAACACACGCGTGTTCTGGTTCACAGCACCTACAAGTACTTGTGCGTGGTCGAGTAATTCCGGTGCATGTTCCTTCACCACATTCATGGTGAACTGCGCAAGTGTCTTTGCTTTTTCAATGGCCCAAGGTTTTTCTGGACCTGCTTCGTAGCGGTACGCAGTACCAATGAGAATGAGCAATCCCTCTTCCTTAGGTATGCGTCCTGCATTGAGATTGTCTAGCAGTAACTTCGAAGCAGTTGCGATCGGCTTCACAAGATCGGTGTCATACGGGCCGATAATAAATGCCTTGTTGAGCAAGTGGAGCCAGTCAAATCCACGACCGATGGCGAGGATCTGTTCCTTGTGCTCTACATCCGCAACAGGGCGTTGCAACGTGCGAACTGTCTTGATGTGATTCTTGTTGCCCAGTAGGAGTGCGAGGAGGTCGTCTACTACTTGCATGTTCATGTCTGGGAACATGCGGATGACACGTGCTTGTAATTCGTCTCCAGAGATATCTCCAATCTCTGCCATATCGATGGTGCGCCCGTCTGGGCTGTGGATGACGAGGCTATCTTCGTCAGTTTCGATGCCTACTTGGATAGGGTAGACCACGGCATGCCCGATGCCGAAGACGGCTTCTGCTTGTTTTTTCAGATTTGCTGTATATACGCGCGCAGCGTCTGTGTCATACCCGAATCCTTTGCAACCACGATGCGTGATTCCTTTGGAGTAGTGATAGGTGATGAGAAGGAGCGCGCTGCGACCTTTGCTGACCGCATAGTCAACCCATTCGAGCATGAGGCGACCGAAGTAAGGCCAACCCATATCGAACTTGCCTCCGATATTGCGAAACGGCTGAATGATGCCTACGGGTGTCTGCGTGATAACGGACAGGTTGAGTCGACCATCCATGCACTTGAGTGCTGCGATCTCGGTTGGGTGCTGGCTGCGGTACTTACGCCGCGCAAGCGAGGCGTCAGGGCTGCTAAATGCTGCACTCTGTTCTCGGTTTCGTTCGAGAATAAACTGGGCGATCTTGTTAGGCATACGCCAAAGAAGAATGAGTATGCGCTTAGTGTAAGAGCAAGGATTGTGCATTGTCAAAAACAGAAGACCGCAGTCGGTGCAACGAGATATTTCTCGTTCGTCCGGGCTGCGGCTGCTGGTTGGTTCACGCTGCAATGGCGTGGGCCATAGCTTCGTCGAACCGGAGGATCTCGTCGAGCCCGTGCATCAGCTGCGAATCGGTCTCGTGGAGGAACTCGCGGATCGGACAGCGCAATCCTGCGTGATGCAGGCGAGCTTCGAGCTCCCTGCGGTACGCGAGGCTTGCAGCGTCGAGTTGTCGATGCTGCTCACACATCGGAATGGCGTCCTTCTGCGCCCCGAACATGCGAGCGCAGCGCTCGTGTGTTGTGAGCACGATCAGCTGCGGCTCGATCTTCTTGGCCATCTGGACCAGATGCCGAAGTGAGATCTCGAGTTCGTAGGCGTCGGAGATACCCGATCCGCCCGCTTGCGCGAAGACGTACGGAATCTCCGGCAGGCGGAGGTGTTCTTGAACGCGTTCGGCAACCGTCGGTTGCCCGCGAACAGAACCTCGAGTGTCCATGCACCGGACCACGATGGTGCGTCCAGTCTGAAGTCCCTTCCGTCGTTCATTGTGTCGACGGAGGTGGAACTTCATCTGTGCGAGGCCTGGTTGTGCCGCTCGTAAACGCGCGAAGACTGCGTCCTCAGAGGTCGCGAAGTCTTCGTACACCACGATGATGGCTTCCGTTACTCCGCCCAGCAGCATCGCGTGCTCCAGTTGCAGCGCGAGATGCGTGTATGTGTCGACGTCCAGAGACGCGATGCGCGACTCGAGAGCTGTCAGCTTGAACACCGGTGTGTTGGGGGTGTTCGTGACTGCGTCGACGATCTCGTTGAGCCGTGACTGCGCGTGGAAGTGCCGGACATCGGTGATTGCGACGACGGGTTGGAAACCATTGCAGCTAAAACCCACAGGCGCCTCCTTGGCATGGATGAGGGTTGAACGTGAGCATTGTACGCCTGGTGTATTTTGGGTGTCAAACAGGAACTGTGCATATTTTTTGTACTACAAAAGCTCTATCGCTCGATCGAGTTTGTCGTGTCTAACGATAATAGGCACAACAGCAACGCCACGCTTGTTGAGAAAAGCAGCGAGGTCGCGGACATCCCGTTGATAGCTTGTGATCATGGTGACCTGTGATACAGGCCCGAGGTGTTGGTGCAGTGCAACGCGCTTGCTTGTACCAAGGATGACTTCGTCAGGATGGAAGAGCGAATAGATGCCCATGCGGCGCAGCCAGGTCGTCTTGTAGGGCTCTGATCCTTCGCACAAGAGTACGAGTCGATCGTGTGAGAGACGTGCACGTGCGACGAGTTGTCCTATGTGGCGTGATAGATAGTGTTGTGCTGCTGGAGCGAAAAGTTGCACTGCCACAGCCAGCTCAATACGAAATTCACTTACGTCACATTCTGAAGCAAGGCGTTTGAGTAGCCCGTGAGGGAGGAGACGCTCATGGTATGAGGTGGCGCATGCACGGTACAGTGTCGCAAATCTCTTCGCATTCATCCCCAGTGGTTCAAGAGCTCGGAAGAGACACTCTCGCAAGAACTTCCGCATTGCGAAGAGAGTATGTTCGAAATCAAAAACTGCCACGCGGTGTCCCGCAGGCAATACTCGTGGTGGTTGCATAAATTTTGACGGAATAAAGTGGTGGTTTCCGACTCATAGTCAGCGATCTCATCACATTCATTCGATCTTTGCAAGTGCACGTCTTGTGGAGTATACTGTGGCTATATGCAGCCTATCTACATACCGTTTTGGCTTGCGGTGCTGTTCACCTTTGGGTACGTTATTGCCCTTGATGGCAGTTTTTTGGGGTTAGAAGCCTCGACGCATTTGCATTTGGCCGTACTTCTGTACCTTTTGACTCTCACGTATGCCACGATTTCTTCGCGCAAACGCTAAAATACTTGGTGGCACTACCGCACCACCCAAGCGCGAGTTCGCTTGGCATCATGTAGCACCAGAAGGCGAGCTTGCTGTAGATGTGGCGAAGGTGGGTAATGAACTGGTGATTGTGGCACCTATCGCTGGCGCAGATCCTGAGACCTTGTCGGTTTCTATAGACCACGATATGGTGACGATACGCGGCTCTCGTGAACAACAAAAAGAGACCAAGACACAGGAATTTTTTTATCAGGAATGTTTTTGGGGCGCGTTTTCTCGCAGTATCATTCTTCCTGTGGAAGTGTCCAAGGACAAGTCCAAGGCCACGATCAAGAATGGCATCCTCACGATTCGTATTCCGGTAGTTCGTGTGTCTGCAGAAATCCCAATCGAAATTATTGACGAAGCATAATCAATCGCTGTGAATACCACCCACGAACCAGAAATTGAAGAGAGCACAGAAGGAGCATCTACAATGAAATCACCCCGACGACTCCTGTATTTTTTTCTCGGCGGGCTTTTTGTTGTATTGGTAGCACTGGTCGCTGCAGCGCCTGTGCTCTACGAAGCGTATTATGAAGGTCGCATGTACCCCGGTGTATCAGTGGGGGTGTATGCCGTAGGTGGCATGACCCGTGCTGAGGTTGAGGCGCAAGTGCGTGCACAGGATGCGGCGCTTGCCAATAATGGATTCACATTTGTGGTACAAGATGGGTCGGGAAGCGTGCGCTCGTTCACGTCATTGCCGTTAGTGTACGGCGAAAGCGCTGAGACAAGTATTTCTTTTGCAGATATTGACGCAGAGGCAACTGTTGCTCGTGCCTACGCTGTGGGACGCACCGGCTCCTTCTGGGAGCGTCTTGGCAGCATCTGGAAGACGAGCACCGAAGGAACGCAGGTTCCTGTTGCAGCAACCATGCACCCCGAGGTGTTGATCGACGTGTTGCACACGAACGCGCAAGCATACGAAACACCAATGCAAAATGCGCGACTCGCATTCGACACTGTGGGTGGGGTTTCGGTGCTTCCAGAAAATCCAGGTGAAGAGTTTGCTTATGCTGCAGCAGTTACTGCGGTTGAGAATCAGGTTCGGGCGTTGTCGTTTCGCACTATCGAGATTCCTCGCATAAGTAAGAAGCCAACGATCACTGCAGCAGAGGCCACACAGGTACTACCTCGTGTTCTTCCTGTCGTGCGTGAAGCTGTTGCAACACTGGCACTAACAACTGGAACAGCATCGACGACAGCCAAGGTGCAAACATGGCCGATTACGGAAGCTGACAATCGTGCGTGGATCGAAGTGCAGGAGCGGCCTGATGGCGAAATTACGCTGGGTATTGCTCGATCAGTCTTTGATGAGCGGATTGGTCAAATTGCGTCAGGAGTAGATGTTGCACCTAAGGATGCGCGTTTTTCGATCGATGAGGTTACAAAACGTGTGGTCCAATTCCAGCCAGCAGTAACAGGTAGAACGATCGATCGTGATTCCATGTATCTTGTGCTTAATGAGCGCATGCGTGCCATTGCTGCTGGAGATACACCAACGACTTCGACGGTGATGCTCACGGTGATGGAGCAACAGCCGACCGTACGAACTCAGGACACGAATCAGTTGGGTATTCAAGACCTTCTTGGAGTTGGTGTGTCGAAGTTTGAGCACAGTTCAGGGGATCGCATCAAGAATATTCGCAATGCAAGTAGTAAACTCGAAGGATTGTTGATTGCGCCTGGTGAGGAGTTTTCTCTTGTCGCAGCATTGCGTCCTATTACCTTGGAGAATGGATACGTCCCAGAGTATGTGATCAAGGGCGACAAAATCGAGAAAGACGTGGGTGGTGGACTCTGCCAGATTGGATCGACTGCATTCCGAGCCGCAATGAACGCCGGGCTCAATATCACAGAGCGCTACAATCATTCGCTCGTGGTAAGTTATTACAATGACTTGACCAATGGTAATCCAGGGACGGATGCTACGATCTTTGATCCGTCACGTGACATGAAATTCGTGAACGATACGGGGCATTACATCTTGCTCACGACTGAAGTTGATGTGCCCAACATCACACTTAAATATTATTTCTGGGGTACCAGTGATGGGCGTAAGGGGTACTACACACCGCCAACAGTACTCAAGTGGATTAGTCCAGGCGAAACACGCAGTGTGAAAACGACGGATTTGCCACCAGGCAAGACGCATTGTCAAGTTGCATATCGTGGTGCACAAACTACGTTTGATTATGTTGTAGAACGTGCAGACGGAACGATCAACAAGCGAGCATTCCCATCGAGCTACCGACCGCTTCCACGTATTTGTTTTGTTGGAGTAACACCTGAAGAGCTCAAGGAGGCACAGGTAACAGGTACGGTTTCGCAACCATATTCGGTGGCATTTCCACCTACATCAACTCCCGCTGCTATTCCGGTACAGTAGTGTGGTCTAAAAACAAAAAAATCCCTTCCAGTCTCTGCGCCCAAGAAGGTACATTATTGATGCACACCAGCCGGAGCCAGCATAACCCAAAAATACACCTCCATGCTTGTCGTGGACGCAGAAATTGAAAGGAATTTGCGAAAGAACGAACCCGTGGTGGGGTTCAGGAGAGGACACTACCACGGGTGGTTCCAGCTGTCAAGTGACGGTGGACATTTACTCAATAATGGCATCGACAATGCCGTATTCCATCGCTTCTTTTGCGGACATGAAGTGGTCTCGCTCGGTGTCATTGCTGACTTGCTCGAGGGGTTTGCCTGTGAGGTCTGAGAGCATCTTGTTGAGATTGTGCTTCATGCGGATGATACGCTCGGCGTGGATTTGGATATCGGTTGCTTGACCTTCAGCACCACCCATCACCTGGTGAATCATAACTTCTGCATTCGGGAGAATATATCGCTTACCCTTCTGACCAGAGGCGAGAAGTGTTGCTGCCATGCTCGCAGCCATACCAATACAGATGGTAGAAACATCAGCTTTGATGAGCTTCATGGTGTCATAAATCGCCATGCCAGCGGTTACAGATCCACCGGGCGAGTTGATGTACAACTTGATGTCCTGGGTCTTGTCCTGCGAGTCGAGGAAGAGAAGTTGCGCGATGATTGCGTTGGCAACACCATCATCAATGGCAGAACCAAGGAAAATAATGCGGTCCTTCAAGAGACGCGAGTAAATATCATATGCGCGTTCGCCGAACTGTGTCTTCTCAATTACGGTAGGTACGAGATATTGATTGGTCATACGGAATAGTTACTGTTTTTGCATCGTAGCAAGGAACGCAGGCTCCAACAACTGCCAGGCAGATTCCGTGTCTGTAATCTGCACATTCTTGATGGTGAAGCCAGCTGCCTTCTTGTGCCCGCCACCACCGAAATATTGCGCGATCGCAGAAACGTCCATGTCATGTTTGGTCGTGCGCATGCTGCCCTTCACGCCACCACCATCGACTTCGCGTAACACGATCACCGCTCGACCTTCACCCAATGAATTGAGGAAGTTCGCGAGACCGTCAATGTCGTCGTCTGTCGCACCCATGGCGTCGCGCTCCTCGCGGCGGATGTACGTGTAGGTTACCGCATGCTCTTGCACATACGTCAGGCGCGAGAGCATCAGTCCCCACAACTGCAATGCACGCATGGACTTGTTGCGCGTGGTGTGAGAGAGGATGGCACCGAAGTCTGCGCCTGCAGCCATGAGCTCTGCAGCGATGCGCACGGATGTTGGTGTGGTTGCTTGGTTGGAGAAGTTGCCAGTGTCAGTTACAAGACCTGTGAGAATTGCAGTCGCCATCTCGCCGGTGATCGCAATCCTGTTCTCGCGGAAATAATGGTAGAGCGTTTCGGTGGTCGACGCGGCGTCAGTGAGTACGAGATTGTGTGTGCCGAACAGTGTGTTCGTGTGGTGGTGATCAACGTTGATGATGGTTGGACGGTAGGGAAGTGTTGCCATGATCGACTCCATTCCAGCGTGTCGCAAGTCGCCGGTGTCAAAGAAACAAATCGTATCAAACGCCGTACGCGAAAAAATCCCTGGATCAGACGTGAACTCCCGGCTCCCTGGCAAGAACAATAGATCACTTGGAATTGCGGTCGTGCAAAACGCCGTGTACTTCTTGCCGAGCAGACGCAAATACTGCATGAATGCGCATGCTGCCGACAGCGTATCACCGTCTGGTCGAGGATGCGAAATCAGCAACACATGGTGCGCTTTTTCCTGGAGATGCTGGTGGATGGTGGTGCTGATTGTCTCCATAGGGAGAAATGACTATATAGGAAGTCACTCTCCCTGGCAAGGGTCTATTGTTCTACAATGATTCTGCGTCCGGTGCGCGCTTCAAGCTCATTGAGAATATCGTGCGCGCGCTCGAAGAAGTTGAGGGACAATTTTGTTTTCTTTGTTGATCCGTTTTTTGTGTATTCGATGATCAACGGGATGACGGTCACAACAGCCTTGGTAGTGTTGGCTGCATCCATGTGCGCGTAGGCGGTTTTTGGTCGGGCTTGGGTAATTGATTTCACCTCTGCATACGGAATGGTCTTGGTTGTGAGCATTCGGTATACAAATGCAGAGTCTGTGAATTCCACTTTTGCTCGGCGCGCCATCCAAATGAAGAGTATGCCTACGGGTGCGAGTACGAACGAAATAATGCAAATAAAACCTGCGATGTAGAAGAGTCCCTTGCCTGTGAATCGATGTGTGATAGTCATATGACCTAACTATACCACCAAAAAACCGAACGCGCCCAGAGGTTGTCTGAGCGCGATGGTCAAGTAGGAATGTGTTGTCTCACGACTGGTCACGAGACGGTGGAGCTCCACAGCATCACGATGAGCTCGACGGCATCTTGGAGAAAGATCCATCCGAGGATCGTGCCGCCGGTGAGGGAGAGGACGATTGGCGCCACTGCCCTTCGTTGTTCGTCCGTCAGCTCAGGGTCACGTGCGCTGGCGACCACGTCTTGGAAGAGCGCGGCGCAGAAGGCGAGGAAGAGGGCGATGGAAACGCTGTACGCCCACACCACATGCCACTCACGTCCTTCGTGCAAGTACTCCGTCAGTGCACGCAAGCCCCATGCGGTGAGGAAGAACGAGATCAGAAAGTAAAAGAACGGAGTCAAGTATCTCATGAGCTCTCTCCTTGAGCGTCGAAGTCGGCTTTCTTGTAGCAGATTGTCTCGTTTCTGTCAACCATAGTACAATGGCATCTATATGTATCTCCAGAGCATCGAAGTACAAGGATTCAAGTCATTTGCCCAGAAAACGCGCATTCAGTTCATCCCGCCCACTGGCGGCCGGCAGGGTGTGACTGCCATTGTGGGCCCCAATGGTTCTGGCAAGAGCAACATCGCAGACGCGATTCGCTGGGTGCTTGGCGAACAATCTTTGAAGATCATCCGTGGCAAGAAGACCGAGGACGTCATCTTCGGTGGCTCGGAGAAGAAGTCGCGCATGGGGTATGCGGAAGTCACGCTCACCCTCAACAACGAAGACGGCACGATCAAGCCTGCAGAATCGACCGACGACCACCCGATGGATTATTCGGAGATCTCGATCACGCGTCGCGTGTATCGCGATGGCGAAGGTGAGTATCTGCTCAACGGCTCGCGCGTGCGCCTCGTCGATATTCAACTCCTCCTCGCTCGCGCGCACTTTGCAGAGAAGTCCTACACTGTTGTGGGTCAAGGCATGATTGACCACATGCTCATGGCGACCTCTGCCGAGCGCAAGACGTTCTTCGATGAAGCAGCAGGTATCAAAGAGTTCCAGATCAAGCGTCATCAGACCGTGCTCAAGCTCAACGCAACGCGCGAGAATCTCCACGAGTCCCGCATGCTGCTCTCCGAAATCGAGCCGCGTCTTCAGAGCCTTACACGTCAGGTGAAGCGTCTCGAAAAGCGTGAAGAAGTTGAGGCAGAACTTCACACCGCGTATATTCGCTACTACGGTGGCCAGTGGGTGCGCATCCAAGAACAGCTGAGTCGTGTGCTTGTTGAACGCGATCAAATTGGAGTCGAACAAAAGGCAGTGCAGGCTGCGTACGATGCAGCATTTGCACAATTGCGTTCTATGGAAGTGCAAGAGACCAAGAGCGATGTGTACTCGCAACTTCAGAAGGAATACGACGAGGTCCATCGCGAGCGCACGAAGTTGCGCGAGGAAATCATCCGTCTCAAGAATGCGATCGAGGTTGCTACGGTGCGTGCCTCGTCACAACAGAAGTGGGCACCGCTGCCACTTACGAAGATCAT